>ERZ1106919.684-NODE-684-length-26286-cov-8.864283_pt1 | contig 26286 bp, 35 predicted proteins | sample MGYA00403654_ERZ1106919 | MGnify/ENA primary metagenome ERZ1106919 (study PRJEB35170, sample SAMEA104062450) | human gut metagenome | biome: human gut; feature: human-associated habitat; material: faeces | place: Denmark | collected 2012-10-08 ... | reverse complement strand
ACCCGCACTACACCGAGAAAGTAGCAATTTGCTGCGGGGACGCAGGAAATTAGCGGATTTCGAGGTGGAGTCAGATTACGGGAATGCGTAGCATGTAGTAATCTGATTAATCATAAATGAGGTGCAAAATACCCCGCCATGAATGGCGGGGTAAAATGTTATGCAAAAACCATAATTTCACCAAAATATTTTATTCACCAATAAGGTAATTGTATAATCCCTCATATTTGAACTTGGAAGCATTCCAAGAGAAATCATTAGCCATGCCCCTGTCCACAATCTGGTTCCACTCACGCTTCTTATCGAAGAAGATGTGCTTAGAATAATTGATCACTGCAAGCATCTCATCGGCATTGTAGTTTGAGAACGAGAAGCCATCTCCTGAATTTTCATACTCATTGTAAGGCTTAACCGTATCCTTGAGACCTCCTGTCTCACGAACAATCGGAACGGTACCGTAGCGGAATGAAATAAGCTGTGTCAGACCGCAAGGCTCAAACCTGGACGGCATCAGAAATGCATCAGCAGCCGCATATAGTTTGTGTGCCAGATCATCAGAGTAACATATATTTGCCGAAACTCTGTCAGGGTATTTCCACGCATAGTGTCTGAACATATTCTCGTACTGAGGATCTCCTGTACCGATAACAACAAGCTGTGTGAAATCGTCCACGATACCTTCAATCACATGATTGATAAGGTCAAGACCTTTCTGGTCTGTAAGTCTTGAAATAAGACCTATCATGTACTTCTTTTTATCAACTGCAAGCCCAAGCTCCTGCTGAAGCTTTGTCTTGTTGTTAAACTTCTTCTTTCTGAAATCGGAAGCATTGTAATTGCAATAGATTTTACCATCAGTCTGTGGGTCATAGGCATTGTAATCAATACCGTTTACGATACCCTGCATGTCAAAATGTCTGGCACTTAAGAGTCCGTTCAATCCCTCACCATAGTACTCTGTCTGAATCTCGTTTGCATATGTATCACTGACAGTGGTGATGTAGTCAGCATATACAAGACCACCCTTAAGCATATTTGCATCCTTCTTGAACTCAAGCTTATCAGGTGTGAACAGATTGTCTGTAAGACCTGAAACACCCTGTACCCACTCCTTGTCCCAGATACCCTGGAACTTAAGATTGTGGATAGTGATGATAGTCTTGATACCCCAGAAGAATGGATTTGCGGCAAACTCATTCTTTAAGTATACAGGCAGAAAGCCTGTCTGCCAGTCATGACAGTGTATAATATCCGGCTTAAAATCAATAAGTGGGAGCATTGAGAGTACAGCCTTGTCAAAGAATGTATACTTCTCAATCTCAAACTTAGTGTCAGAAGTATATGGAGAAAATCCTGTAAAAAACTCCTGATTGTCAATAAAGTAATATGTAACACCGTCCTGCTCATATTTGAGTACTCCGACATACTTGTCCTGCACGTATGGACCTGAGCTCATGTAAAAATGGGTAACATACTCAAAATTATTACGATACTGCTCCGGTATACAGCTATAATCAGGTATTACAACCCTTACATCCCAATAGTTCTTGTCAAACTCTTTAGGAAGTGCACCGCACACATCTGCAAGACCTCCTGTTTTTATAAATGGTACACACTCTGAAGCTACAAATAGAATCTTCTTCATATTCTCCTCCCGCTAAAACCCGTGATATATAATATTTAGTTTACTCTTCCCAATTGTGGTATACTTCCTGGACGTCGTCATCATCGTCAAGAAGGTCTAAGATACGGCCGATATTCGTGATATCAGCTTCATCTGTCAGTGTAACATATGTCTGTGGAATCATTGTGACCTCTGCTGAAGCCATTGTGATGCCTGCCTCCTCAAGAGCAGCCCTGACTGCATCAAAATCAGCAGGTGCAGTTGTAATCTCGTAGCTGTCCTCCTCATCGGCGAAATCCTCAGCGCCTGCATCGAGTGCCTGCATCATAAGGTCATCTGCATCCATATCGCACTCTTCCTTGTCGATGATGATCTGACCCTTCTCGTCAAACATGTATGATACACAGCCCTGTGTACCGATGCTTCCCTGGCCCTTTGTAAAGGCATTGCGGACATTGGCCGCTGTACGATTCTTATTGTCTGTAAGACACTTTACGATAATAGCTGTGCCTGATGGTCCATAGCCTTCATATGTAGCTGTCTCATAGTTTACACTGTTGCCGTCTCCTGCCGCCTTCTTGATACCTCTTTCGATTGTATCGTTTGGCATATTGTTGGCCTTTGCCTTGGCAACTACCTGTGCAAGCTTGAAGTTATTGGCAGGATCCGGTCCTCCCTCTTTAACTGCAACTGCGAGCTCTCTACCGATCATTGTAAAGATTTTGCCCTTTGCAGCATCATTTTTCTCTTTCTTATGCTTGATATTCGCAAATTTAGAATGTCCTGACATAATTTGTATCCTCTTTTCTACTTTTAAAAATAATCTATATCTTATAATATCATTTTTTCTCTTCCGGTGCAAGTTTCTTAATCATTACCTGCTTAATCACCTTATCCTCGACGCTCATAACAGAAAATCTGTAACCATATGCGCTAATCACAGTCTTATCCCCCTCCTCCGGAATCTTATCCGAAAGCGATATGATAAAACCGTTAAGCGTCTCGTAGGCATCATCATCAACAGGCAGTGACAGTGCCTCCTTCACATCGGAAAACTCAGTCATGCCGTCCATTATAAATGTCTCGTCATCATTCTTTCTGATATAGTTTTCTTCCTCATCGTGCTCATCCTCGATATTTCCGACAAGCTCCTCGAGTATATCCTCCATCGCGATAAGTCCCGATATCTGTCCGTACTCATCCACAACCATCGCAAGATGACTCTTTTTAGACTGCATCTTTTTAAACAGATCATTGATGTTTACCGTCTCGGGTATGAAGTCCACCGGCCGGATAAGCCCATCTATGTCCTTGATACTGCTGCGGTAAACCTCATTTTTTTCAAAAAATGTAAAAGCATCCTTGATATGTAAGACTCCGATGATACTGTCAACATCATTCTCATAGACCGGAAAGCGGGATTTGCCAGTATCTATGATAAATTCGATTGCATCAATAAAGGACATACTGCCGTCGAGGCTTACGATATTTTTGCGGTGAGTCATGATATCCTTTACTTCCTTATCATCAAACTCAAACACATTGTGTATCAGCTCTGCCTCAGATGCAAGGATTGTTCCCTGCTCATGCCCCTCCCTGACCATGGAAATAATTTCTTCCTCTGTGACATCATCATTTCCAAGTATTCCATCGAGAGTCTTTTTGTTGTTTTTCATTCCATAAAGCAATACTCCAATACACAAAAGAAGTATCACTACAAGTATCGATAAAATTATAATTGCATATAACATAATGTTTTATTATCCTATGTAATAAGTTCTAAGCTGATTTCAAGCGCCCTGTCTATTTTAAGCAATGTGTCCTCATCAAGATGGCACACCTTATCCTTAAGCCTTTTTTTGTCGATTGTGCGAAGCTGTTCTAAAAGCACAACCGAATCCTTTGCAAGCGCATACTCCTTGCAGGCAAGCTCCACATGGGTGGGCAGCTTTGCTTTATGCATCTGCGAGGTTATTGCTGCGCAGATTACCGTCGGGCTGTGTCTGTTTCCGACATCATTTTGTATTATAAGGACAGGTCTTATCCCGCCCTGCTCTGAGCCTACAACAGGCCTTAAATCAGCGTAATAAATATCTCCTCTTTGAATAATCATACACGAATACACTCCATATTATGGTATACAAAAAGTATCTCCAGATTTTTCGAGTGTATTCTTAAAAGTTACACTTTTTTAGTTTTTGTGGTAGATTCTTGGAACACGCGGTGTGATAAGACATGCAAACTCATAGTTGAATCTGCCTGAAAGCTCACCTAACTGCTCCATAGTGATTGTCTCATCCCCGTCTTTACCGAGCAGAGTAACTGCATCGCCTATTTTCACGTCAGGTATGTCTGTCACATCAACCATAAACTGATCCATACAGACTCTGCCGCATATAGGTGCTTTTTTTCCTTTTATGAGAACCCAGCCCTTGTTTGAAAGTCCTCTTGAATATCCATCACCATATCCCACCGGGACAGTTGCTATCCTCATATGATGCTCTACCGTAAATGTGCCGCCGTAGCTTATATGCCTGCCCGGCTCAAGCTCCTTTACATAAGCAACCCTGCTGTGCAGTGACATGACAGGCTTTAGGGAGATTTTACTCTTGTCTACCTCCTCTGACGGCCACAGACCATAGAGTGTGATGCCTGCTCTTACCATATCCATATTGCACTCAGGGATTTCTACTATTCCCGCACTGTTTGAGCAGTGCTTGATTGGAATCTCGACTCCTCTTGCCTCAACAAGAGCTATCATCCTCTTAAAAAGATCAAACTGCTCAAAGGCAGGCTCCTTTGACAGCTCATCTGCCCTTGCAAAGTGAGTGAATATTCCCTCTATCATAATATTCGGCAGCTTAGCAATCTGTGCAATAATATCTGCACTTTCCTCTGTCACCTGAAAGCCTATACGGCACATACCGGTATCTATCTTGATATGTATCCTACATGTTTTATTCTTAGCGACAGCGATACGCGATAGCTCCTTAGCTGTCTCATATGTACATACCGCCGGGCGCACATCATTGTCCACTATCTCCTCAAACTGCTCCGGAAAGCTGAGTCCTAAAATAAGTATCGGCTTTTTTCTGCCTGCTGCGATAAGCTGCATTGCCTCGTTGCTTGTAGCAACGGCATAGCCCCACAGATACGGAAGCGGCTCCAGTACCTCTGAAACAGCCTCAGCACCATGACCGTAACCATCAGCCTTTACAACTGCTGCCATCATTGTCCCCGGCTTTAGCTTATTATGCATCGACTCCATATTATATAAAATTGCATCCAGATCTATATCTGCTCTGATTCTGTTAATTGCCATTTTTTTCCACCTTAATCCAAACTTTATCTAATCCATCAATAATATCACTTGCTATCATACCATAAGAGCCGGTATTGTCAAATACCATATCACCGGCAAGTCCATGAATAAATGCACCGTATGCCGCGGCCTTTTTGGTGTCACGCCACTGTACCAGAAGACCTCCCACGATACCGCTTAGCACATCTCCGCTTCCGGCTGTTGCCATACCGCAGTTGCCGGACAGATTGATAAACTTTTCGCCATCAGCCGCTGCGATAATCGTACGAAAATCCTTAAGCACACAAGTCACATTGTACAAGCATGCAAATTCTCCTGCCACACCGATGATATCCTCCTGTATATTAGCAATGCTCTTTTTCATAAGTCTGGACATCTCGCCCAGGTGCGGAGTCACGATGACAGGCATTTTATGCTCATTAAGTAAAGTCATGTTGTCTGATATGATATTAAGCGCATCCGCATCAATCACAAGAGGTATCTCTGCTGTTTTTAGTACTGTTTCAACTAACATTTTGGCATTATCAGACTTTGAAAGACCTGGACCTATCACCACTGCATCTGCCCAATCAAGCTCTGTCTCAAGTGCTTTAGCTGACGCGATATCAGTACAAAGCAGTGCTTCCGGCAAAGCACATTGTATTATTGAGCGGTTACACTCCGGCGTTATAATTTTCACAAGCCCTGCTCCGCTTTTGTATGCAGCCTTTGCCGAAAGCACCGCCGCACCGGCCATATTGCGGCTTCCTGCTATAACTAACAGTTTTCCGAAAGTTCCCTTGTTGGAGTGTGCCGGTCTGTTATCAAGCTTCTTTAAATCAGACTCATCAAGAGCCCTTACTGATGGCAGATTACCACAAAAGCTGTGGTCATCTATGCCTATAGGCACCACCTTAACCAGACCGCAATAATCACAGCCCGGCCACAGGAGAAGGCCTGTCTTCTTATAAGAAAAAGTATATGTGAAATCTGCTTTAAAAGTGCATCCCATCACATGTCCTTTATCAGAATCCACTCCCGACGGCACGTCGACCGCCACCCTGTAAGCATTTGCCTTGTTAACGGCTGAAATCACATCTGCTAAAGAGCCTTCTATGGCTCGCTTAAGCCCTGTGCCAAACAGTGCATCTATTATTACGTCACTTTTACACACACACTCAATATCAGAGACCACCTTAAAGCCATACCTTGCGTATATATTTTTCTGCAGCTCAAAGAGCTCGCTTCCTGCCTCATCTGTGCCAAAAGCATAGTACACCATGCATCTGTATCCGGCCTGATTTAAAAGTCTTGCTATCGCGATACCGTCTCCTGCATTATTGCCCTTGCCGCATATCACGGCAAACTCCTTTGATTTATCAAAACATGCAACAAGCTCCCGGACAACACCGGCCGCAGCCTGCTCCATCAGCACCACCGAAGGAACCAAAAAGACCTGTGATGTTGTATCGTCCAGAAGCTTCATTTCATTACCTGTAACAATATATTCCAATATCAATTCCCCTTATTCTCATTGTTTGCATTATCAGCATTTGCATTATTGGCATTGAAAACCATAGGATCGTCATATTCAATATCAAAAAGATCTAAAACCTCAGCGCCAAAAATATCATGAAGATACGAATAAATCTCCCTGTTGTTAATATCTCTGTTCTGTTTTCTGATTACATTTTTCTTAAGTTCAACTCTTATATTTGCAATCCAGTCGTCAATTTCTTTTGATTCCAGTTTATTTTTCTCGATCTTTTCACTGAAATAATCCATCGATAAAAGCATCAGCCTGTCATTTACAGCTTTTATATTCTTCTGGATTTCAATAAGCTCTCCCTCAATGTTGTCAGCTTTCTCATTTATCTCATCTATAAGCTGCTTATCCTTGTCACGATTTTCATCGCCGTCATCTCCCATGTTGGCAACAATATTAGACATAATTTTCGACTTAAGCTTTTTTAAATTCTTAAGCTCATTGTTGTACTTTCCCTGCAGCTTTAACAGCTCATCCAGTTCTTTTTCCGTGGCTGATATTTCGTCAGTCTTACCATGAATGGCAAAAAGTCTGTGCCACTTCTGGTCTAAAACCAGTAAAGGCACCTTTTTTCCTTTTAATGCAGCCTCAAAATCTTTTTTATCATTCATAAGACTCACCCTCTATTTATTTTTGGAGTTTTTAACAATATTATAGCTGAGCTGCATAAGGCTGTCAGACAGATGAACACTCTCCACAACCACATCTTTATTTGGAATTTCAAGATCCACATGTGCAAAATTCCATATAGCCCTTATTCCTAAATCCACAAGCTTTGACGCAATAGAGTCAGCCTTTGACTTTGGCATGGTGAGCGCCGCAATATCCACCCTGTGTGTTCTGCAATACTCATCCAGTTCACTTAGCATAAGGATTGGAATACCTCGCACACTCTTTCCTGAAAGCTCAGGATTTATGTCAAAAAGCGCTGTTATGACAAAGCCAAGCTTTTCAAACTTTACATAATTGGCGAGTGCCTGGCCAAGATTTCCTGCACCGATGATAATTATTCTATGCTCTGTGTTAAGCCCCATTATCTTTCCGATTTCCTCGTAGAGAAACTGAACATTGTATCCGTATCCCTGCTGTCCAAAGCCACCGAAATTATTGAGATCCTGTCTGATTTGTGAAGCTGTCACTTTCATTCTGTGACTCAGATCATTTGATGAAATACGCTCCACTCCCTCATCCAAAAGCTCTCCGAGATATCTATAGTATCGTGGCAGCCTTCTGATAACCGCCTGTGATATTTCTTTACTCAAGTCTTATTCCTCCAATCATCAGGATATCATTTCTCTTTTAAAGACAAAAACCCAAGATTAATTATAATTTTTTGAAGGTCATCTGTCAATGTGTTAAGAATTTAACATTCAAAAAATTTATAATTATCCCCGGGTTATATCTTATTCTAAGGCTAAAAACCAAATTTCAGATTAAATTGTCTTCTCAAGTTCCTCTCTGATTGCCTTGATGAAGCCTTCGCTGTTTAAAACAGTAGGATTTTCAATTGTTGTGATGAGTGCGAGATCCTTTGTCATCTTTCCGCTCTCAATAGTCTTTATGCAAGCTGCCTCAAGCTTGTCTGCAAACTCAGAAAGTGCCGGAAGCTTGTCAAGCTCTCCTCTTTTTCTAAGTGCACCTGTCCATGCAAAAATAGTAGCTACAGAGTTTGTTGAGGTCTCCTCACCCTTTAAGTGCTTGTAATAGTGTCTCTGAACTGTTCCATGTGCTGCCTCATACTCATAGTATCCGTGAGGGGATACAAGCACTGATGTCATCATGGCAAGTGAACCGAATGCAGATGAGATCATATCACTCATTACATCTCCGTCGTAGTTCTTGCATGCCCAGATAAATCCACCCTCAGATTTCATTACTCTGGCAACTGCATCGTCAATAAGTGTGTAGAAATATGTAATTCCAGCCTTCTCAAAAGCATCCTTATACTGTGCATCAAAGATTTCCTGGAAGATATCCTTGAAGGTGTGGTCATATTTCTTTGAGATGGTATCCTTTGTAGCAAACCATAAATCCTGCTTTGTATCAAGTGCATACTTAAAGCAGCTATGTGCAAAGCTCTCAATTGAATCATCCAGGTTATGCTGTCCCTGAATAACTCCTGCGCCCTTAAACTCATGTATTAATTCCCTGGTCTCAGTTCCGTCTTCTGCTGTAAATACAAGCTCAGCCTTTCCGGGACCGGCTACCTTCATCTCTGTTGCCTTGTACACATCACCATATGCATGACGAGCGATTGTGATTGGTTTAACCCATGTCTTTACGTTTGGCTCTATGCCCTTTACAACGATTGGTGCTCTGAACACAGTTCCGTCAAGCATAGCTCTTATTGTGCCGTTAGGACTCTTCCACATCTCCTTTAAATTGTACTCTGTCATTCTGGCTGCGTTTGGTGTGATTGTCGCACATTTTACTGCGACACCGTATTTCATGATTGCCTTTGCTGATTCAACGGTTACCTGATCATCTGTACGATTTCGCTCCTCTAAGCCCAGATCATAATACTCTGTCTTTAAATCGATAAAAGGTATTAAAAGCTCATCCTTTATCATCTGCCAGAGGATTCTGGTCATCTCGTCTCCGTCCATCTCTACAAGGGGTGTTGTCATCGTAATCTTGCTCATTCTTAAATCTCCTTTACTTAATAAGGTTTTCCCAACCAAGGTGTTCCATATTTTCCTTTGAATTGTTTATATGCTCTCTGGCGCATTTTTCTGCCAGCAGTGCGTCATGATTCTTAATTGCCTCGCATATCTGTTTATGCTCGTGAGTGGAGTTTTTGGCTCTTTTTGTCTCGCCGAGTGTCACCTTTCTCACTCTGCCGACATACTCATGATAGTCCTTTAATACCCTCATAAGCTCCTTGCTTCCGCCGGCCTCATACAGCAGCTCATGAAACCTATTGTCCAGCTCAAGAAGCTTCTTTGCATTGCCCTTTTTCTCGTGAAACTCCGTGAGATAAATATTCTCCTCCATGGCCGCCATGAGCTCATCCGATATTCTCGTTGCAGCCCATCTGGCACAAAGCCCCTCAAGCAGAGCTCTTATCTCGTATATATCCCTGATATCGTCCGTGGAAACACCCTCAACGAACGCTCCTTTATTGGGGATAATAGACACAAGACCCTCAAGCTCAAGCTGACGCAGTGCTTCCCTCACAGGAGTCCTGCTCACCCCTAGCTCATCACCGATATTCTTTTCCTTAAGCTCATCGCCCTTTGCAAATGTTCCTGCAAGTATACCATCCCTGATATGATTGTATACTCTGGCACTCAGGCTGTAATTATCATGTGACATGTACTAATCCACCTCACTATAATACTATATTAAGCTTTTTACAGCAATCAGTAATTTGAACTACAAGCTCATTATCTGTGATGGTAGTCACACGGCCCTCGTCGTACTGCTCATCTACCCATTCCTTTATCATGGTCACAAGCTTTGAGTTCTTATCTACCTTTCGTTCATCCGGCAGGCGGTAGTAAGTGTTTATCCACAGCGCTATTCCTGCAAGTCCTGATGTATTGGACACAGCTACAAGAGGTGGTCTGTTTAAGAATTTACCTGTATCGAATATGTTGTAAATTTCCTCATTTTTGAGAAGTCCGTCAGCATGGATTCCGGCTCTCGTCACATTGAAATTCTTTCCGACAAAAGGTGTACGGCTCGGCTGCACATATCCAAGCTCCTTCTCAAAGTACTCTGACAACTCAGTGATAACAGTCGTATCCATACCATCGAGTGTGCCCTTAAGCTGTGCATACTCAAATACCATAGCCTCAAGTGGTGTGTTTCCGGTTCTCTCTCCGATACCAAACAGTGAACAATTGACACCACTTGCCCCGTAGAGCCATGCCGTAGTCGAATTGTTTACTGCCTTGTAAAAGTCATTGTGTCCATGCCACTCAATCTGTGATGAAGGCACACCTGCATGTGTGTTAAGTCCGTATATGATACCAGGAACGCTTCGAGGTATAACTGCTCCCGGGAAGTTTACTCCATATCCCATTGTATCACAGGCACGCACCTTGATCGGAATCTTGTACTCCTCCTGCAGCTTCATAAGTTCAACACAGAATGGAATAACAAAACCATATATATCAGAACGTGTGATATCCTCCAGATGGCACCTAGGGCTTATTCCTGTCTCAAGACACTCCCTGATGACTGACAGATACATATTCATTACCTCGCGTCTGGTCATCTTCATCTTATAGAAAATATGATAATCCGAACAGCTTACAAGTATACCGGTTTCCTTGAGTCCTATATCCTTTACAAGCTCAAAGTCCTTTTTGCTGGCACGAATCCACGATGTAACCTCCGGAAACTTATATCCTCTCTCGAGGCACTTGTAAACAGCGTCCCTGTCCTTTTTGCTGTAGAGGAAAAACTCACTCTGTCTGATTATTCCCTTAGGGCCACCAAGCTTATGTAAATAATCATAAATGGTAACAATCTGCTCCGTCGTGTACGGTGCTCTCGACTGCTGGCCATCTCTGAATGTAGTATCTGTAATCCAAATGTCCTCCGGCATATTGTGAGGCACTATTCTGTCATTGAATGCTATCTTAGGAACTTCTGAATAAGGAAAGAGATTTCTAAAGGTATTCGGCTCATCTACATCCACGAGCTGATAAAAATGCTCTTCAAGCTGCAGTAAATTTGTTTTTTCGTTCATCAAAACTTCTCTCATCTTCACATCTCCTGTGCTTAGTTTTATCTTTTGAATAATTGTATACAATTATACTTTTTGTGTCAATAAAAAATTTAAATCTTAGTGTAACACTTTGTTATATCTATCATAACCTAGAGTGTAAATAAATTTTATTGGAGGTCACTTATGAGTGATTTAGCAGCAACAAACTGTTCATGCAGCAATACAGATAACGGATGCGGATGTTCTTCGATTTTATGGATTATCCTGTTACTGTGCTGCTGTTGTGGAAATGGTAACGGAGGCTCTTTCTTCGGAGGAAACGACTGTGGAAGCGGCAATAACAGCTGTATCTGGGCTATCATCTTACTTTTCTGCTGTGGTGGCTTTGGCTGTGGAAGCAGCAATAACGGCTGCGGATGTGGCTGCGGCTGCTGATTTACATTTTTACTGCGGGTCTTTTCGGCCCGCAGCTTTTTACGATTTTTCGGTATTCTTTTTTTGCCTGTGCTGCTCTTTTTCTTTGAGCTTTTCAAGGACTTTACATTCGCCCTTCACCCTGTGCTTTTTGATGCATTCTTCATCTATCTCGTATACGTCGTGACCATCTATGATAAGCATATATCTTTTTTTAATAATATATGCTGTAAACATGCATAATGTGAATCAGGTGACATATTATATAGAAATATATTTTAAAGGATTTTTATGGACGAGAACAGCCTGTTTACACCATTCGATGAAATAACCCAGACAAGGGAGCTTCAGATGCTTAAAACCATAATTCCATATATGCCGCATGACTCACAAAAGCAGATGACTCTTATGGTTCACTACATATCACTTATGAATTCAATGAGAATGATAGATTGTGCACCTGCACTGTCTGTTGCGGAGACTGAAAGTATGTCAGACAGAAGACTATCCATGCTCAATGCCTTAAAGAAATACTGCAGCAAAAGTGAACAGGATACGATAGACAATCTATTAAATATTTTTTCAGTTTTGGACAATAGGGAGATTTATGACAAAGCAGGAATTTTTAAATAATTTTGCACAAAAGGAAAAACCAAAGGACACAACAAGTGCCATGCCGTTTCTCATGGAAAGTATTAAGGAAGCAAAGCGTAACGGCATAGAATTTACCAAAGAAGAGGTCTATTCCATGTGCACCGAGCTAAGCAAAAACCTGCCTGAAAAAAACCGCAGGCAGGTTGAAAGGCTTTTAAAAATGCTATAGTTTAATTTTTAAACGAATCTGTATTTATGCGAAGTATCTTGTCTATCGGTGCAGGCGAGTTTCCCTTGCCATCCGTGCCCTCAAGGTACTTCTCCCCCGCAGATTCAAAAATGACATACAATCTTTTATCCACACTGTCAAGCTCCTCTGAGCCCGGCGGCATCTCTATTGTGATGTCGGGTCTGTTTGGCCTTGACGACAGAGCTATGAGTGATTTGTAGCACTTGATATACGATGACTCATTCCTGCCATAGGAGGTGCTCAGATATACCTTTCCTGAGGCATCAAATGTAACGCCCTGCACTCTGGCAGGTATCGTATATGTGCTCAGGCTTGTGAGCCTGTCGTCCTTTTTGTCATAATAATATGCTACCATCTTTGACCTAAAAAGGATATTGTGAGTGGCTATCCACAGCCTGCCTCCATAGTATGTTATGCACGACGGCTTGTTTCCCACATCAAACACATCTACCACACCTGTCGCATCGATGACCTGCTTGGAATTCGCAGTGGCCATTAGAGAGAGAAAATCATACGAGATGCGCTCCACAGTTGTGTCGTAGGAATTGCACACCCATACATTTTCCCCATCAAAGGCAATTCCTCCCAGGTGACTGTTTGCATCCATGCCAAGTGTCACAAGGTACTCTCCGTCCTCCCTGTCAAATACCATCAGCTCCCCGAGTGAGCCCTTGTCATCAGAATAGCTCGTGATAAGCACGTATTCGTCCGTGATACAAATTCCCTGAGGACACTGTGCCTCACTGAAAATATAATTATTGAGAAAATCATTCTCCTTCGTCTCCGGCATGCCCGGAATATCTATTTCATCTATAAAATCGTAATCGCAATCATTAAGCGCCAGTGTATGCGCTTTTTTATTACTCCTGTAATTGTAATGCTCTACGCTGTATTCATTGTTAATCGTCCTGACCCATTTGGCATATACCACATATCCATTTGCTTTTTCGTAGGTCAGAACATCCGCCTTTTTTGAAAAATGCTCATCCAGATACCAGCCATCAAATTTATAACCGTATTTGTGTGGTTCTCTAAGTCCCATGAATTTCTGCTTTGGTGTGATGTATCCATAATTATTGATATTGTTTGCCGCACCGCCCAGATTATAGTAAATATATGAAACACCATCACTTTCTGACATATTGTCAACCAGTGTATTTAGTGATGGCCCGGAAGCAAAAGAGGCAGTTTCTGCCTCTTTTATCTCCGATGCAAACACATGAGTATTGGTAAAAATCAATGTAAGTAATATAATTAATGCTATTCTACTCTTCAACTTCAACAAGCTTGCTTGCCCTTTCTTCTATCTGTTTTGCCGCCACATCATCCGGTGCCTGCTCATATCTGGCAAACTCATATGAGAATGTGCCGCTTCCGCTCGTCATTGAGCGAAGTGTGGCATTGTATCCATAAAGCTCCAGATAAGGAATATCCGCTACTATCTCCTGATATCCATTGTCTGTCGGGTTCATGCCCATCACTCTTGCACGTCTCTTGTTAAGCTCACCCATCACATCACCTGTATAGCCCTCAGGCACCACTACCTTAAGAGTTGCAATCGGCTCAAGAAGCACTGGCTTTGCCTCCATAATGCCCTTTTTAAAGGCCTGTTGTGTTGCCACCTTAAAGGCCATCTCAGATGAATCAACCGGATGATAAGAGCCATCATACAGCACAGCCTTTATACCCGTCACAGGATAGGCTGCAAGAGGTCCCTTTTTCACGGACTCTGCAATACCCTTTTCAACAGCCGGGAAGAAGTTCTTCGGTACAGCTCCTCCTACGACCGTCTGCTCAAATACATATGGCGTATCCATATCACCTGACGGCTCAAAGGTCATCTTGACATGTCCGTACTGTCCGTGTCCGCCCGACTGCTTCTTGTACTTATACTCTACGTCAGATTTTTTCCTGATAGTCTCCTTAAAGGCTACCTTTGGACGCATAAGCTCTATCTCCACCTTGTACTTTTCAAGAAGCTCACTTGCCACTACCTCAAGCTGCATATCACCGATACCATATAGTACAGTCTGTCCATTTTCGCTGTCATTTACACTGTTTAGTGTTAGATCCTCCATTAACAGTTTCTGTAAAGACTGGGAAATCTTGTCCTCATCACCCTTTTTCTTTGCCTTATAGCGCATTGCCACATACGGCTTTGATATACTTGTTCTAAGATATGTAACAGGCATATTTCTGGTGGAAAGTGAATCTGTCGTAAGAGTCTTTGCAAGCTTTGCAAGCGCTCCGATATCACCTGCATGAAGCTCCTTCACTTCCTCCACCTTACTGCCTCTCATCACATAGAGCTTTCCGATTTTTTCATCGCAGTCCCTGTGATAATTGTAAAGCACATCATCTGTCTTTAGTACGCCCGAATTAACCTTGATCAGTGAATATTTACCGATGTACGGGTCAACTATCGACTTGAACACATAAGCGCTCTTTGATTTTGCAAAATCATAATCAGCATTATACACCTCATTTGTCTTGGTGTTAATACCGGTACAGCTTCTCTTCTCAGGACTTGGCAGGTATTTCACAATATCAGCCATAAGTGTATACATGCCTCTTGCGAGAATATTTGAGCCCATGAGCACCGGTACAATAGAGCCCTCAAGCACGTTTGCACGAAGCGCAGCCCTGATTTCATCATCAGAAAACTCCTCTCCGCCGAAATATCTGTCCATGAACTCCTCACTTGTCTCAGCTACAGCTTCAACTAAAGCCTCACGACATATTCCCAGGTTCTCCTTTGAGTACTCAGGCACATCAAACTTATCCACGCCTCCGCTTTCATTCCATCTCTTTGCCCTCTGCTGGATGACATTGACATAGCCCACAAACTTCTCATTCTCTCTGATTGGCAGATGGAATGGAGCTATTTTCTTGCCGTAAAGTTCCTGCAGCTTTAATACCACATCCTTGAAGCTTGCATTGTCGATATCCATGTCCGTAACGAAAATCATCCTCGGCAGCTTGTATTTCTCGCATATCTCCCATGCTCTTTTTGTGCCTGTCTGTATGCCTGCCTTGCCTGAAACCACAATGATTGCAGCATCTGCAGCCGATACAGCTTCTTCAACCTCTCCCACAAAATCAAAAAAACCAGGTGTATCGAGAATATTTATTTTGACATTATCCCACTCAATCGGTACAACCGATGTATGTATAGAGAACTGACGCTTTATCTCTTCCTTGTCAAAATCGCTGATAGTGCTGCCATCCGCTACAGTGCCCATTCTGGTGGTCTGTCCTGCCAGATATGCCATAGCTTCCACGAGTGATGTCTTGCCACAGCCGCTATGGCCTAAAAGCACGACGTTTCGAATCTTCTCAGTAGTGTAAACATTCATTTCAAGTACCTCCCTGACATTATTATAGTATGTAAACATTGTACTAATATTTTATATAATTTACAACACTTTTATGCAATCTGATTAATCATAAATGACTTTTGGCCCTCATATCATTATTATATTGGAATAAATATGCCAATAATTTATTGCTTTATAGTGTTAAATTGGATATAATATATTGTAAATATTCAAAACCACTATAGTGCGATTTTGAGAATGTGCGTGTGGTGATTCTGAATAGTTACAATAAAGAATTAGGAGATACACATAAATGCATTTTGATAAAGTTGGCTTTATAGGGCTCGGTCTGATTGGCGGCTCGATAGCCAGAAAAATGAAAGAAAATAATCCAAAGGTCTCAATTATCGCAACAGCCGGGCATCAACAGACCATAGAGGATGCCTTTGGGCTTGGCCTGATAGATAATAATGAGCTTTTAGAGCTTAACTCATTTAAAGACTGCGACGTAATCTTTCTGTGTGCACCGGTAAACAAAAATATCGAATACCTCACACAGCTTAAGGATATCATAAAGGATGACTGTATCATCACAGATGTAGGCAGCACCAAAACCCAGATTCACGAAAAGGTCATAGAGCTCGGCCTTGAGCGCAATTTTATCGGCGGTCATCCTATGACCGGCTCTGAAAAAACAGGCATACTCAATTCAGACAAGCAGCTTTTGGAAAACGCCTACTATATTATCACTCCTACTGCAGCAACTACTGAAGAAAATCAGAATGATTTCAAACAGTTTGTACTTTCACTGGGCTCGATAGCTCTCATTTTAGACTACATGGAGCACGATCATGCTACCGCAGCCATCAGCCACCTGCCACACATGATTGCATACTCTCTCGTCAATCTGATTGAGCATATTGATTCCGAAAAAGAGACCATGAAAACTATCGCTGCCGGAGGCTTCCGCGATGTGACACGTATCGCTGCAAGCTCTCCTGTCATGTGGGAAAACATATGTGAATCCAACAAAACGCAGCTGCTCTCACTCATGGATCAGTATGAAGCCAATTTCCATAAGCTTCGCGAAATAATTGCAGATGGCTGCTCTCAAAAGATGCTCGATTATTTCCAGGACTCAAAGAATTACAGAGATTCACTTACTCTGCCAGGTGCTAAAATCCGCAAGGATTTCCACGAGGTGTTTGTCGATATCGCTGACGAGGCAGGCGGTATTGCAGTGCTTGCAAGCCTTTTAGCCTTCAACGGCATCAACATCAAGAATATCGGCATCATAAACAACCGTGAGTTTGAGGAGGGTGTACTGCGCATAGAGTTCTATGACGAAGCTGCTCTTGAATCAGCTATCAGCGTACTTAAAGAAAGAAACTATACTATTCACCGCAGATGATTTATCCTGTTATATGGTTTTAATCCCAAAAACAACGAGCCGTAAAACGAATTTGATTCGTTTTACGGCTCGTTTTATATCGTCCATGCAGCACTGTCTACAAATAAGCAGAAAACAATAACTCTTTATTAATATACACTCTCCTCAAGTACCTCATAGAAATCCTCAAAAGTCTTACGACAGCAATAAGGATCTATTATCTCAACACCCTCTGCCTTAAGCCCCGGCAAAGTAAATGACATGGCTACGCGATGATCGTCATACGTTTTAATTTTACAAGGCTTAATACACTCTGCCGGATAAATCCTTAAGCCATTTTCAGTTTCTTCAACCCTCACACCTAATTCCGCCAGGTTTTCCTCAATGGCGTTTATCCTGTCACACTCCTGCAGACGGATATGTGAAATGCCTTCTATTCCTACAGGCTCATTTGCAAACGGCGCAATCGCAGCAAGTGTCAGCGCCTGGTCTGAGAATGTTGACAAATCCCAGCTTCCGCCATGTATATGAGCATTCTTTGGTGGCATACACACTATGCCGTCTGCCTCGTTGGAAATTGTGCAGCCCATATCCGCAAGCACATCAAGAAATGCCACATCTCCCTGCAAGCTGTTTTGGTGTACCCCCATCACCTTTGACTTAACATGTAAAAGCGGGCTCATTGCATAAAAATAGCATGCAGCCGACACATCCGGCTCTATATCATATTCTAAGCTTTCATACGCCGCTTTCTTAGGGATAATAAAGCTGTTATTCTTTTTGTCCTGCATCACATCAAGCCCAAACTGCTTCATCATAAGACGCGTCATCTCAACATATGCCATACCATGCGTTCCTGTGACATTAATCGTAAAAGTCTTTTCCATCACCATAGCCGAGATAAGAAGGGCACTCAAAAACTGGCTGCTCTTGTCTACGTTTATATCAACAGTATCAGCATACTCCCCTGTATTTCCAATGGTAAAAGGAAAATGATATTCGTTCTCATCATACTCAATATGGGCACCCAGCTTTTCAAGCGATACAAGCAGATCCTTCATAGGACGCTTCTTCATCTGCTCAGAGGACACTATATGGTATCTGCCCTTTGACAGTCCAAGAAGAGCTGTAAGAAAACGCGCAGCGGTACCTGCACTTCCCACATCTATCTCAGCTTCATTCTTTGGTATCCTGCCTCCAAAGCCTGTTATTGTTATTTCTCTTTTATCCTCATCCACCAAAACCGGAAATCCCAGACGAATCAGTGCATCTATAAAATGTCTCGAATCATCACTAAAAAGACACCCTTTTAAAACGCTGCGCCCGCTTGCGAGTGCAGCGATTAAAAGGGCCCTGTTTGTGATACTCTTTGAGCCAGGTACACTGGTTACTATATCATGTGGATGATTTACTTTTTTTACTTTATAAATCATTGAAAATCTGATAAATATCAATCTTTAGTGCATCAGTGTCTGTCATAACAATAAACACAGCACCATAGTGATATACTCCTTCTTCACTGTCTGTTCTTCGTACAATCTCGATAACCGCATCCACAACCTCCTTGGTCCAAATTTGGATCTTGGTGTCATAATATGTATGTATATCGAGAGGTATACTTTCAATCAACATATTAGTATATATGATTGATTTTTACAAGTAAAATTTATTCAGCTGCCTCATCGTCCATATGCATATCGTTTGTTATAAACATCGCATCCCGTATGTTGGTAGACGCACCCTCAATTCTAACATACGTGCGGTTTTTTTCAAGGCTTAATTTACCATTTTATTTTTTGTCCGCAGTCCGGGCAATATTGAGTACATACTCGTTTTCCACATTCCGGACACAGCGCGTTGGAAATCTCCCCTATAAACACCGGTGCAATCGCTTGTTGCTTTCTCATCGCGTTTGTTCTCCTTGCCACAGCCTCGCTTGTTCGATATATCTGTATTTCTTGAAGAGCATTAATCGCCATGCCAATAGCTTCGTTGTGCTGTTCACACCTCTTGATTCCTTTTTCTCCGCCATTTACTCGGCTCCCAACAGCTAAGTATCTGTTTTTTAGATACGCTATTGCTTCATTCTCTTTCATGCTATCACTCACTTTTTTAATAACTCTGGATTATCGAAAACGTTGCCGATAACTTCAACGCACTTTCGTTCAAGCGCATAAAATCCTAAATTGCAGTAGCAATATCCGCTTTCTTTGCCTTTTGAATAACTATAATCAAGTGTCCAGTCGCCATTATTATATTTTACTATTTCCGGATATTCTTCTTTTCTATCACAAATATCATTCTCCCAGATCGGCTGTCCGTTCTTGTCTTTCAAGCCGGTGCATTGGCAGATTGTTGATGCATCAACTTCATGTATACCAACTTCATTTCCGTACTGACCTACACATACATCATTTTTGTGATAAACAGAAAATACCAAATTGCCTGTAACCCATTCTCCGATATCAAGTCTCTTGGCCTTAAATAAATATCTATCGTTCATCTAATTTTCTCCTTTCGGCTTTTTGCACCGCTCAAATTCGATAACCCACACCCAAGGATTCGCATCCCAACCGTAGCAGTTAAGGTCGGATTTCTTAATGGTGGAGTTCCATATATTTGTAAATTCATCAAAAGCAACTCTTACATAATTTGACTGAAAAAGGTCAATTCCCTCTTTTATCAAATCTTCGCCGGGAATCTCCTGCAACCGCTCCACCCTCACATCCGTAACCTTAAGCCAAATACGTGCAATGTCTTTTTTCATATGAATCGATGGATGCCATGTGTCGGCTGATGGATATTCATTATCCTCACATGACGCACGGTACATGTAGCATCCATGTTCCTTTTTCTTGTCATGTAATCTCCGTTCTGCTTCATTTTCGCACCCTCCCTGCTCAGCATCCATTCCGCAATCCCAGCACGGCTGCCAAGCAAACGTTTCTCTGACATAGAGGATATCGCCCGGCTGATATGGTGGTGTAATTCTGCCTTGATTCCAGTCCGTGTCATATATGTATACAGGGTTTTCATTTACTTCAAAATATCCTTGTGGCTCCGGCTTTACAATTCTTCTCGTACAACTCTTTCTTCCGTCCAATATTGCCCGAACCATTTCTGTATTGAACAAAATAGGTTTAATTGCCATCTATTTCACCGCCTTTCACAATCTTGATTGCCTTCCGAAATCCAATAGCAACGCCTTTTTCTTTTTCATCGTTGTACGCATCTCCACTGTCTTGCCATCTGGAAGACTCGGATTCCAACTGCTCCACTACTTTATCCACATCATAGTCGGTTGGCACTTCATCCACCTTATCAATGAGGGTATTTAAAAGCCAATAGCTATTGATTACATCCTTTTCGTGGTTGTAAGTGTCTTTTAAACTCTCTATCAATTTGTCTGCATCAATTAGCCTCACATCTCTCGCCTCCCTCCTCTTCATCCTTTGGTGGATCAATAAGCTGCATCCAGTAACGCACCTTTTCATAGTGTAGTTCTTCCATTGTCTGAAATTCAGAGTCCACAAAGCCGAGTGTTACCGGGTCGTAGATGTCATTCCAAAAGCCAAATCCGTGCCCCTCTTCGTACTGGCAAGACATTGGCGGGTCTTCCAGATGGTTTTCCACCAGGCACATGTAAAATCTACTATCGCCATCTCCTGGCAGCCTGTTCTCTACAGATATCCACTTTTCATCCTCAGTCTGTGCGCAGGCAGTTGGCTGTTTCTTAACCTCTCTTATGACGTTTTGTAACATCGTATAAGAACCACTCCAATAGGCATTAAAAGCTAATCTGTGATATTCGGCATCCGCCTTTTTATAAGCTTCATTCAATTTCGACAGTAATTCGTCGGCGTCAATCAGTCTCATGCCGGTACTCCTTTCATATGATTTTCAAAATCAGTTGCAAATTTTTTTACCTCTGGTGTCATGTCGCAGTTTTTCAAGCCTCTGCACTGTACTATGTGGTTGTTTTTCCACTCCATTGTGTAGAATGGCTTTTTCTTTTGGCTCTTTTTCCGGATAAATAATATCATGGTGCTGCCATTTAGCACTTTGTCGGTGTAGGTCGCCACACAATGATGCAGTTTTTCGCCCTCATTAACCAGGTCTGCTCCACTCTTCGGAATGACAATAACATAATTGTCGCTCTCGAAGCTGTATATGCCCGTATTTGCCACTTTAAGCAGCTTATTTGATAATTCATCTGTTTGTGTTTATTAAACTGTTCTACAGCCAAATCATGAGCTTTCTTGACATCTCTTGGAAATAACACCGTTTTGCTTTTCATGTTCCATTTGAGCTTGCTTGCCATGTCCAGATAGTCCGCATATTCTTTTCCATGCTGTGAGAGCCATTTGTACGCCTTTCCCGGGCTCATAAACTTTCTGGTGATAATATAATCGTCTACATCATATTTATACGCGAATGAGCCCTCTTCGACGTTTGTAAGTTCTTCATCGGTTACCATTATTCCGGCTCTTTCCATTTTTTGACATATCCCCACTGCCTTCATGCTCACAATCGGTCTTTGCCTCAGTACCTTGTATGTCTCTCTCGCGACTCCTAGTATCTCATGGATTCTCTTTTTGCCATCTACCAGGCAGTTTGATCGGTATGGTGACATTTGTATTACTTCCTTTGCAAGTTCCATCATTCCCAGCTTTGCAAGCTGTTCCATGTAGCTGTGTTCCTGGTATGTCTCAAGCCAATTATCCAGTACCCACGCGCTATGAAGCCTCAGGTGATCATCTGCTATATTCAAATCTCTTTGGTACGGTTCCTGCCAGCTCTTGAGCACATAATCCACTCCGCTGTATTCTAATACGGTTTCTCTCAGTGTTTCCGATATATCAAGATTGTACAGCATCGCATCTCCCCGGGGTTCCTGATAAATGCTCCATCCAAAATAATTTGGTGGCTTACGTACAAAGGACCATCCATCGCTATAGCGACCAAATGCTTTTTCTGTATGCTCTCGTAATCAGAGCCGTTCTCGTACATGTACCGGACGGTAGCTCCGTGTACCGTTCCGTCCCACATGCGGATTTCTTTTTCTATCAGACAGTTAAGCCTGTGATTTGTTCTGTCAGCCATTACTTGCACTCCTTTCTGACCTTTTTAACTAATGTCTTGTCGTATTTGCTCTCCATGTAGTCAACCGCCACTTGCCAGTCGCTAGGGCTTTGGCATTTGGTAAATAAATCTTCGGCATCCTTCCTGCATCTCTCTTCCTCAAGATTGCCGGCTGTCACTGCCTCAAGTCTTTTGGCTATATCTCTAAGCTGTGCCTCCAGCTTCAATTTTTTGCCGTTGAGCTCCTTTGCAAACTCAGCTGCCTCATTCATGCTGATAATAATCGGCATTCCGAATTGCTGATAGATGCTTGCTATCTGCTGTTTTCCGTTTACATTTCCGATGTTCGGATGCCATGTGTAAACATTTTCGATTATGTCATAATCATCGTCGCTGACTGTTTTACCTATCAGCTTCTCAAACTCGTCTTTCATCATCGCTTTAGTCCTCCTTTGCTTCCGGTGTGTCTGAATCAACGATTATTGTGTCCATGATTTTGATGTACTCCATACATCCGCAATCATAAATTCTTCTGCGTCTTGTTTTCTCGTAGCGTCCTCCGCCCGGATGAATCGTTACCGTTGCCATCTTCTCGGTTCTGGCGTCAATTCTGAACCTCATTCCTGCTCCTGTGTCTAATGTGTGTAAGTATGTCTTTCCAACTTCAAATTTTGTCATGGTTATACCTCCTCAATTCTTTCTACAACTATTGTGCTTTCGGTTCCTGCGAGGTATGCCACATACTGTGTATCCTCATCAGAATCAGGATCTTCAAAAGTGATGTACTCTCTGTTTGATTCCAGGATGTCGTACCCTTCATCTTTTATATCCGCTTCCAGATCTTCTATTCTTCCATACCATTCGTTTTTAAAGTTCATCATATCTTTTTCCTCTTTTCCGTTCGTGTGTTTGTTTTTGATGATTGGAGTATACCGCACTATAAGACGTAGTGTCAAGCGTTTACATGCAAGTTTTTTCAAAAAAATAAGAGACACGCTTAATGTCTCTTATTTCTGGGCTTTCTTGACAATATGAATTTTATAACCAAGGGCATAAAGAATATTTTCCAGCTTCCCAAACTGTGGCGCTTCATCAATAATAACTCTGTATAGTGAGCTTTCATCAACATCCAGTTCCGAACCGTCAGCCTTTTTTATCTTTAAGCTATACCCAAGTCCCTCAATTATGTTATTCAAGACATCATACCTAATTTTCTTCTTTCCAAGTGCTTCAAATATAGCCTGCCTTGTCACTCCAACTCGCCTAGCAAGCTCTGACTGAGAAATATCTTGTTCTTTCATTATCTGCTTAATGTAATTGATGATATCCATACGACCACACCTCCTGTTTTCACAAAATATCACAGTTTAGTGTGTTGTGTCAATCTTTAGCTTACATTTCCGAGCACAAATCAGTTTTCAGGTCATAATCGCATTCGCTCCCACTCTTGCTGCATTTCTCACATAGCATTATTCTTGCTCCACATTTAGGGCAATAAGATGTTAATCCCCATTCCGGCTCCCAACAAAACATATTATATTCTTCGCAGTACGGGCAATAGCTGGTGGTAAGTCTGCTCACCACATCGTTTAGCTCCGATCCGGTTCTCAGCAGTCTATTTTTTAATCGTCTATTTTCATTCTCTCTGCGTTTAATACGCTTATTCTGCTTTTCCAGGCTTTTTGTCCTTCTCTTTAATCTTTTCCTCAAGATTACATTTTCAATGCGTCCTGAGCCATTCTGAGACCTCATAATTACTCTTCCTCCTCTTGAACTTTAACGAATTTTACACCCTGCTTCTTTCCGGAACACTTTTGCTGATCTGCGACATCAGGTTCTCGTATTTGATGCCGTATATATCAGCCATCTCTCTGCCGTTGTTTGTTACCATTAGAGGCAGTTCGTATTTATCGGCAGTGACCGCCATGTATAATGCCATCAGTCTGCATCTCCCTTCCAGTTGAATTTGATACCACAAACTTCGCAGTATTTCGGTTTCCAGCAGCTTGGTATGCATCGCTCTCTCCCGCAGTTTCTGCACTTGAACGATACTGTTTTTTCTGTTTTTTCGGTCACAACCGGTATTTCATCCTCATCGAACGATATATGCATCCCGGGGATTCTAAAAGCTCGTGGGATTCCGTAATTTCCCGGCTCTGATATTAGCATACCGTTGTTGTACATTTCTATCATGTAACTATTTACCGAGCCTGTGGACCTTAAATCAACGCCATCAGCTATCTCTCGCACTGTTGGAGGATATCCATGCAGCTTTATGTATTCCTTGCAAAAGCCCTGTATCTCCTGCCATTTTTTCTTTTTATCTACCATGTTCCTGCCTCACTTTCTGTCACGTATTCTATCTCGTATAATCTTGCATTGTACCTCGCCTCTGTCGGGACCTCACCGGTGGTTTTAAATACAATGTCCATCAGATCGCCTTCCGGCAGTTCATCCATGGAACAGCCATATTCCGCTTCCAGTTCGTCCAGCTCTTCATCGACATATATGCTTTTTTCTTCCGGCTCATTTTCGGTGCCATAAAACATGCTTTCCATCTCCACGCGCCTGCTTTCCCAAAACGCATCCTCATCCGGATAATTCCACATACAATCACCTCCTAGCTCGGTTTTTCCATTTTTGATACGATTTTCGCATAAATACCGTGCTTCTCCAGGTTCCTCTTAACTTCCAGAGCCAGTTGTGGGAACGGCGTTCCTCCTACGCGGTACCAGTCTTTATTGTTTACGCTCTTGTATACCTCGAATATCTGAATTTTCACTTTTTCCTTTCTCCGGAGGTTATACCGCCTCCTACTCCTGATTGCAATAATCAATAAATGCCGTGATTGTCTCGTCTGCCTCGCAACGTGTATAAAGTCTCTTTTTGCGGTTTTTCTTTCTCCATAACGGTAAACTGTGCATTTTCCGCTGATTATTTGTCAGCAACATCGGTTTCATGTTTTTCATACTCTCTCCATCTCCGGAGGTCTGCCGCCTCCGGTCGGTATCAATTAATCAAGCAAAAGTTCCTGCGATATTGTGTATTTTTCCCGGAGCATGTCAAAAGCCCTGTTTGTTACAACATATCTGTTTCGCCCATCCGGAGCTTTGACGCCATCGGTTTTGATTCCTCTGCCCTTCAGTTCAAGTGCGGTGTATATGGTGTAGTGCTTGCCGTAATAGCTTCTTAATGCCTCAATTTCGCACTCCGGTTTAGTCTCTCCCATCTCCGGAGTGTAACAATACAATCCGGGTTTAGTTGGCTGTAATGCAGGCTTTGGAACCGGTGCTGCATTTTCAATTCTCTTAGTTCTGATTAACTCAGCCAGTTCATCTGTCTCGCCCGGTCTGAAACCGCCTTTTTCATCAATAGCCTGAGCTATCTCGGCATACTCGGCAATAGCTTCATTGCTTGTGGCTATCTCAAGAATGCTTTTCAGGTTGAAATATGCGTTACTGTGTGTCTGCGGAAATTGAATAATTGTTGCTGCCATGCCTCTTCCTCCTTAAATGTCTGTTATTGTGCGAAAATAAGCTTTCTGAGTGTTGATATTGCCATATCGTCTGTATCAAGCCATTTATCAAACTCTCGCGGATATCTCTTTTCTATCTCATCCATGTACCAGCCTCTCATGATTGAAACAGACGGGTCGTCCATGGTCTCTGTCATTTCGAACATGTCTAATATTCTTTTAATGTCCAGTGTTGCTATAAGGTTCTTTGCGTCCTGCTCTGCTTTTACCATCTTTATTTCTCCCTATCTTTCCTCAATGTCCAAGATTTCTATTTCGTACATCTTTGATGCTGTATCTTTGATGTTGAGCATGTTTCTTAATTTTGAAACTGCATCATCTTCATTTTCTCCGGTGATTATTCTATGGTCATTGTCTCCGATGAGCATCTCATAATTTCTGTTTATTAAGTACTCGTTAATTCTGTAGCTGATTTTGTATTTCATGGTGCTTGCCTCCGTTTGTTTTCCGTTCGTGTGTTTGTTTTTGATGATTGGAGTATATCGCACTATAAGACGTTATGTCAAGCGTTTACATGCAAGTTTTTTCAAAAAAATAAGAGACACGCTTAATGTC
>ERZ1106919.679-NODE-679-length-26446-cov-2.453981_pt1 | contig 26446 bp, 29 predicted proteins | sample MGYA00403654_ERZ1106919 | MGnify/ENA primary metagenome ERZ1106919 (study PRJEB35170, sample SAMEA104062450) | human gut metagenome | biome: human gut; feature: human-associated habitat; material: faeces | place: Denmark | collected 2012-10-08 ... | reverse complement strand
TACTTATTTATTTATCTGTAAAAAATGGTGGTTCAGGTACAGAATTTATCTGGCCTGCATATTCTGTTTGGTGTGTCGCTTGCTTTGTATTGTCAATTTTAATAGTGCTCTTTAAGCCGGCAATTTTTACTTGCTCAGCAAAATCAGCATTTTTCTCAACACTCATTATCAACGCAGCTTCTTTATCAATTGTGATACTTTAGACTATGTAGGAACAATTTATGTCTATGACATTAGAGAAAAAAATTGCTATTGCTAGTGTGGCATTATGTTTGCTTACACCACTTGCACTTTTGCTCTATTTTGAGTTTACAAATTCCTATGAGATTACCTCACTTCAGATTCAGGTGTTTTTTGAGATCCTAGCTTGGTTTTGGGGTCCAATGATCGCATCGTTTATTTTATATACGAGATTACGTAGTGCAGCAGTATCAGCTGCAGCTTTGCTTGCATTTGCTATGTAACGGCTTCAGCCTTATTGGCTTTTGCTCTTTATGCATTACTTTCTTGTTTACTTGCAAAAGATGGCGGTTTAGTTGGCGAATTTATCTGGCTTCTATATTCTGTTTGGGGTGCGGCTTGCTTTGTATTGTCAAGTTTAATTGTGCTCTTTAAGCCTGCAATTTTTATCCGCTCCGCAAAATCAGCATTTTTCTCAACACTCATTATCAACCTATTGGCGGCACCTTTAGCAATAATGATATTTAAAACTATGTAGGAATAGATCATGTCTATAACATTAACTGAAAAAGCAGCAGAACGAGTTCACACTTTTCTTGAAAATCGTGGAAAAGGCATTGGTTTACGCTTAGGTGTGAAAACATCAGGTTGTTCGGGTTTAGGCTATGTGCTTGAATTCGTGGATGTGCTCAATGATGACGATCTTGTTTTTGAGCAGCATGGCGTAAAAGTCATAGTCGATCCAAAAAGCTTGGTTTATTTAAATGGCATTGAGCTAGATTACGTTAAAGAAGGCTTGAATGAAGGCTTTAAATATAACAACCCGAACGTGAAAGAATCTTGTGGTTGTGGTGAAAGTTTCCACGTTTAAGGAATAGAAATGACAAATCCTTTTGCTATTTTTGATTTGCCCGTTGCTTTCAATGTTGATCAAGCCCTTTTGTCTGAACGCTATTTAGTGCTTCAAAAGAGCTTGCACCCTGATAATTTTGTTACGGCAGATGCGCAAGAACAACGTATCGCAATGCAAAAGTCGACAGAAGTTAATGATGCATTAAAAACCTTGAAAGACCCGATTCTACGCGCAGAAGCAATTATTGCGTTAAATACGGGAAAAGCACAGGATTTAGAGCAAAAGAGCACACAAGATATGGCATTCCTAATGCAGCAATTAGAATGGCGAGAAGAACTCGAAAACATTGAGCAAAGCCAGGATGAAAATGCGTTAGAATCCTTTGCGAAACGCGTTAAAAAAGAAACAAAAGAAATGTTGACCGCACTTGAAGAACAGCTAAATGAGCAACAATGGTCAACTGCTGCACAGTTCTGTGATAAATTACGTTTTCTAAAAAAATTGGCGGATGAAATTAGCCAAGTAGAAGAACGTCTATTTGAATTATAATCTTGAGGGCGTTTAATACGCCCTTTTCGCTATTGATAAATGGGCAGCGGCCCTCATACTAATGAAACTCGATTATGCAAACTTTAGAACAACTGACTGATGCCTCAAAATCTGCTTGGGGAACCATTTCCCAATGGATTGAGCATGCTCGTAATCATTGTGATGTGATTAAAAAAGATCAATCTAGCGCAGAACGTGAGCTTTTCACCATGCAAATGCCCACTTCTTCTCCAATGGGAGCGGTCATTTATGAAACCGGTGGCATTTTAATCCATCATGGTTGGTTGCGTATATTGGGGTCAGGCAGTTTTAAATTACCACGAGGGTTAATGGACTGGAATTTCAGCAAATCCTTTAATCAATCAGGTGATAAACCAAAATATTTGCTTGTTGCGGACGATGTCATTGGTGGTTATTTTGCTTTAAATGGTGGCTCTTTAGGTTCTAATCTTGGCAAGATTTATTATTTTTCGCCAAAAGACTTAACTTGGCATGATTTAAATTTTACCTATACGGATTTCTTGGCTTGGGCATTAAATGGTGACATTGAAGCATTTTACCAAAATCTGTTTTGGCAAAATTGGCAAGAAGATGTAAAACAACTCGATGGTAACCACATGATTGTTTTTACACCAGAGCTTTCAGAAGATAAGACGACTGATATTAATCAGCGTGAACGACGCGAAGTCAACATTGAAACCCATTACAACGCAAGTTTCACTGAACAAGATAAATTTGCACAAGCTTATTCAGTGGCATAACGAGCCCTTAACGAATTAATTATTAGAGATAAAAAGAGATATGGCATTACTCCAAATTGCAGAGCCAGGACAAACGGCAGCACCACATCAACATCGTCTGGCGGTAGGGATTGATTTAGGTACAACAAACTCTTTAGTTGCTGCTGTACGTAGCGGTCAAGCCACCATTTTGAATGATGAACAAGACAGAAGCCTTGTACCTTCAGTTGTGTATTATGGTGAAAATGAAAAACTTGTGGGTACTGAAGCATTTGCCAAAGCTGCAATTGATCCTAAAAATACGATTATTTCGGTTAAACGTCTGATTGGTCGTAGCCTTGCCGATGTGCAATCACGTTACACAAACTTGCCCTATGAGTTTGTGGCAAGTGAAAATGGCTTGCCATTATTGGTGACGCATCAAGGCAAAAAAAGCCCGATTGAAGTCTCTGCGGATATTTTATCTCGTTTAAATCATATTGCAGAACAACGCCTTGCAGGTGAGCTTTCTGGCGTGGTGATTACCGTACCCGCTTATTTTGATGATGCTCAACGCCAAAGTACAAAAGATGCAGCACGCCTTGCAGGGTTAAATGTATTACGTTTATTAAATGAACCCACTGCTGCAGCAGTCGCTTATGGTTTAGATAGCGGAAAAGAGGGCGTCATTGCTGTGTATGACTTAGGTGGCGGTACCTTTGATATCTCAATTTTACGCTTATCTAAAGGTGTATTTGAAGTTTTAGCAACGGGTGGGGATACTGCCTTAGGTGGTGATGATTTTGACCATTTAATTGCCGATTGGATTGTTGAGCAAGCAGGTATTCAACCACAAAATGTAAATGAGCAGCGTGAGCTTTTAAGCTTAGCGACTCAGACTAAAATTGCTTTAACGAGTGAGCAAAGTGCGGTCATTTCTTGGCGCGGATTTGAAGGTGAGTTAAGTCGTGAGCAATTCAATGAATTAATCCACTCATTGGTAAAACGTTCTTTATTAACCTGCCGTCGAGCATTGAAAGATGCGCATGTTGAAGCTGAAGACGTGCAAGAAGTGGTTATGGTTGGAGGCTCAACTCGCGTGCCTTACGTACGTGAGCAAGTAGGCGAATTCTTCGGTAAAACACCATTAACCTCTATCGACCCAGATAAAGTAGTTGCCTTAGGTGCGGCTATCCAAGCAGATATTTTAGTGGGCAACAAAAATGACAGCGATATGTTGTTACTCGATGTGGTGCCACTTTCTTTAGGTATTGAAACCATGGGCGGTTTAGTGGAGAAAATCATTCCACGTAACACCACGATTCCAGTGGCTCGCGCGCAAGAATTTACCACCTTTAAAGATGGTCAAACTGCAATGACGGTACATGTGGTACAAGGGGAGCGTGAGTTAGTGGATGATTGCCGTTCTTTAGGTCGTTTTACGTTGCGTGGTATTCCGCCAATGGTGGCAGGCGCGGCTCATATTCGAGTGACTTATCAAGTGGATGCGGATGGCTTATTAAGTGTGACCGCCATGGAAAAATCCACTAAAGTCCAAGCATCGATTCAAATTAAGCCTTCTTATGGTTTAACGGATGAAGAAGTAACGGCAATGATTAAAGCCTCTTTTGATAATGCACAAGATGATATGCAAGCCCGTGAATTGGCTGAACAACGTGTTGAGGCTGACCGTGTGATTGAAAGCGTGATTGTGGCATTACAACAAGATGGGGCTGACTTATTAACCGAAGCCGAATTCCACCAAATTGAAAATGCATTGAAACAACTAATGGATGTAAAAGAAGGAACAGATCGTCATGCTATCGTTCAGGGAATCAAAGCCCTTGATGTCGCGACTCAAGAATTTGCGGCAAGACGAATGAATAAATCCATTAATCAAGCGCTGACAGGTAAATCTGTATCAGATATTGAGCAATAAAGTGCGGTTATAAATTAACGAGTTTTTTATATTGAGGAAAGTAATATGCCAAAAGTGATTTTTTTACCAAATGAAGAATTCTGCCCAGAGGGTATGGTGGTTGATGCAGCAGCAGGCGACAACTTATTAGAAGTGGCACATAATGCGGGTGTGGAAATTCATCACGCTTGCGATGGTTCTTGTGCTTGTACAACATGCCATGTAGTCATTCGTGAAGGGTTTGATTCATTAAATGAAGCCAGCGATCAAGAAGAAGACATGTTAGATAAAGCATGGGGCTTAGAAATGGATAGCCGCCTTTCTTGCCAATGTGTCGTGGGTGATGAAGATTTAGTGGTGGAAATCCCTAAATATAATATTAACCATGCGAATGAGGCGGCTCACTAATGAAATGGACTGATGCCCAACTTATCGCAGAAGAGCTGTATGATCGTAATCCAGATTTAGATCCTAAAACGGTACGTTTCACGGATTTACATAAATGGATTTGTGAACTAGACGGTTTTGATGATGATCCAATGAAATCTAACGAGAGTATTCTGGAAGCGATTTTGTTGAAATGGTTAGATGAATACGAGTAATCGATTAGATTAATAAAGCGAGTTGAGAGGCTCGCTTTTTTGTTTTAAGAATTATCTCAAAATAAAACCGCACTTTATTGCTAAAGTGCGGTTATTTTTATCGTTGTTTTTAATTATTTTTTCTTCGCGTATTTCAAGGAGTCGATAGCAACCGCGAGGATGATAATGCTACCTTTAATGATATATTGCCAGTAAGGGTTTACACCGATGTAAGTTAAACCGTAGTTAATAACGGTGAAGATAATAACACCTGTGATTACGCCGATAACAGTACCCACACCTCCAGCGAAAGATACACCACCTACTACGCAGGCAGCAATCGCATCTAATTCATACATGAAACCGAGGTTGTTGGTAGCACTACCGATACGACCAGCTTCTAACATACCACCGAATGCATAGAACATACCTGCAATCATGTAAATCACAACAAGGTTACGTGCTACGTTTACGCCAGATACTTTTGCTGCTTCAGGGTTACCACCGATAGCAAAGATATTTTTACCGAAGCGTGTTTTATTCCACATTACCCATACTAAGAATGCACAAATCGCCGCATAAATAGTGATGTAGGATAATTTGAATGAACCGAGTCTAAAGAAACCTTGTGCGAAGTTAGAGAAAGATTCACTGAAGCCAGCAATTGGTGAGCCACCTACGCCATCATAATAAAGTGAGTTAAAACCGTAAACGATGATCATGGTACCCATGGTTGCAATGAATGGGGTTACATTGAGATAAGCGATAACTAAACCATTCACTAAGCCGATTACAGCACCTACCGCACAAACAGTCAGGATAACTACTGGAATAGGAATTTCACCTAAATCTGGGAACACGCGGTTCATGTTTTCCATTGATTGTAAGAGGGTAGCAGAAATAACCGCTGCTAAACCTACTTGGCGACCAGCTGACAAGTCGGTACCTTGAGTGATAAGCAAGCCTGCAACACCAAGGGCGATAATGAGACGGACGGATGATTGAGTTAAAATGTTACTAAAGTTGCGAACATTCAAGAATGTTGGATCTTGTGCGATGATGATGCCAAGTAAAATCAACAACACAAAATAAATCGCATTTTGTTTTAAGAAATCGAATGATTTATTTTTTGGTAAGGCACTCATAATTTGTTCCTTTATGATTTATAAATATTTTGCGGCAAGTTGCAAAATTTCTTCTTGAGACGTTTTTGCCGTTTCAACGATGCCGGCAACACGACCATTACTCATGACCAAAATTCGGTCTGTTACGCCTAATAGTTCCGGCATTTCTGATGAAATCATAATGATGCCTTTATCTTTTTTAGCGAGTTCTTGAATGAGCTGATAAATTTCAAATTTTGCCCCAATATCAATACCACGAGTTGGTTCGTCGAGCATTAATATATCTGGTTGGGTTAAAAGCCAACGGCCGATAATGACTTTTTGTTGGTTGCCACCAGAAAGCGATCCAATCGTTGTTTTGTGAGAAGGTGTTTTCACGTTCATCGCATCAATCACCCATTGTGTATCGCTCGCCATTTTTTTGTTGCTGAGCAATTTCCAAGGAGTGAGGTAAGATTTCATATTTGAAATCAAAGAGTTAAATTCAATACTTAGGTTTGAATAAATCCCGGTTGAACGACGTTCCTCAGTCACCAAAGCAAAACCGTGGTTAATCGCCTCAAGTGCGGTATGATTTTTCACGATTTTTCCGTTGAGTTTGATCGTCCCTTCTTTTAATTCGCGTACACCAAAAATGGCTTCCACAATATCGGTTCGTTTTGCACCAACAAGACCTGCAATACCTAAAATTTCACCTTTGCGTAAATTAAAGGAAACATCTTGAATAGAAGGTTGGTTCACCGCAGTTAAATGTTCCACTTCAAGCGTGATTTCTTTTGGTACGTTAGTTTTTTCAGGGAAACGTTGTGTTAATTCACGACCTACCATCATTGAAACAATTTCTTCCATGGTGGTGCCTTTAACTTGAACGGTATTGATCCATTTACCATCACGAAGAATGGTGATTTCATCACAAATTTTGAAGATTTCATCCATTTTGTGTGAAATATAGATAATGCCACAACCGCGATCTTTTAATTTTTGAATAATTTTGAAAAGATGTTCCACTTCTTTTTCTGAAAGTGAGGATGTTGGCTCATCCATAATTACGATTTTAGCGTTATAAGAGAACGCTTTCGCAATTTCGATCATCTGCATTTGTGAAACGGAAAGTTTGGCCACTTTTTCTCTTGGATCAACATCAATATCCAATTCATCGAAAATCGCTTTGGTATCACGATACATTTTGGCGTGATCCACAAAAGGACCTTTAAGTGGGTAGCGACCCAACCATAGGTTATCCATTACACTGGTTTGACGCACCAAGTTAAGTTCTTGGTGAACCATTGAAATCCCATTTTCAAGGGCTTCTTTTGATGTTTTAAAATCAACAGGTTTGCCTAAGAATAAAATTTCACCTTCGTCTTTTGCATAAATTCCGAAGAGGCATTTTAATAATGTCGATTTACCCGCCCCGTTTTCGCCCATTAAGGCGTGAACAGAGTGAGAACGAACTGTTAGATTGGCGTGATCAAGGGCTTTTACACCGGGGAAAGACTTACTGACATCCGTCATTGTCAGTAGTACATCACTGTCTTGGGTTTGAGTTGTCATATCCAACCTCATCAAAAAGGGGGAAAGGGAATTTGGGTTTCCTTTCCCCCTAAAATTAAAGAAAAGCAATAGATTTTCTTATTTTAAGAATTCACTTAGGTTATCTTTATCTACACCAACATAAGGGATACGTACCACACGGTTTTCTAATTTCCATTGTGTACCTTCTGTTGCTGCTTTACCGTTAGCAAGGTTTGCAGAAAGTTGAACAACTGCTTTACCTTGGTTAACACCATCGTTTAACACAGTACCAGCAATTTCGCCTTTCTTAATTAATTGAAGTACTTCTGGTAATGCATCCACACCAAAGATTGGTAATTTTTTACCGTGTGCTTTGGTTGCTTCTAATGCACCTAACGCCATACCGTCATTGTTTGAAATGATCATTTCAATTTCGTTAGCTTTAGAGCTAGATAACCATGCATCCACTTTATCTTTAGCCATTGCTGCATCCCACATACCGGTATCAATAAATAATTGTTCGGTTTGGATACCTTTAGCATTTAATTGTTCAATCACATATTTAGTACGTGCTTCAGCATCAGGGTGGCCTGGTTCACCTTTTAATAATACATATTGGATTTTACCGTCTTTGTTTAAGTCTAAGGCAGGCATTGCTTTCCATTGTTTCGCAATTAAGTCACCTTGGATTAAACCAGATTCTTTCGGGTCTGTACCAACATAGTAAGCGTGATCGTAGCTACCAATTGCTTTAGCACCTGGATCTTTATTGAAGAAAACAACAGGAATGTCATCTTGTTTAGCTTTCTTGATAACAGTTGAAGCCGCTGCTGGGTCTACTAAGTTAATCGCTAAAGCTTTTACACCTTTAGAAAGCAAACCATCTACTTGGTCATTTTGAATAGATTGTGCATTTTGAGAGTCATTCATTAATAACTCAATGCCGCCAAGCGCTTTCGCTTCTTTATCGATTTCTTTACGCATTAATGACATGAAGTTGTCATCATATTTATAAATGGTAACACCAATACGGTTATCGGCTGCGAAACCTGAAGTTGCTGAACCTAAACCGATTGCTAAAGCGACTGCACTTAATACTGCTGTTTTTTTCATAAAAACGCTCCTATGTAGAGAAAGAGATTTTATTGTTGATTTTTTATATATCAAATAGAGGAATGTTGCGTACATCTATTGCAACTGAATCCATCATAACGAAATCAAAACCGTTAATCTGTGATCAAACTCACATAAATGAAAACGATTACATAGCAATGTTTAAATTTGTGATCTCCATCACGGTTTTATTGCATTTTCTACGGAAAAACGTCTCACTAATGTTGGATTAAATTGGACAACAGTAGGTGTGACAATAGATGAATCGACTAAACTTAATGCCAGTTTTGCTGCATAATTTGCCATTAAATCAATTGGATAGCGAACAGTGGTGAGCTTCGGAATTAAATATCGAGCAATCGGCATATCATCAAATCCCACAATGGAAAATTGTTTCGGAACTTTGATATTGTTTTCATTTAAAACAGAAATTGCACCCGCTGCCATGGTATCGTTATAGGCCACCACAGCGGTTAAATTGGAGTTGTAGCTTAATAAATCAATCATGGCTTTTTCACCGCCTTCAAAATCAGGTGAATTATGCACAATGGCTTGCTCTACAATGGGGAAGTTATGCGCTTCTAAGGCCTCTAAGTAGCCTTCTTTACGTTCTGTTTCATCTAAGATGCCGTGATTGGAACCAATATAGGCGATTTGCTTATGGCCATAACGAATCAGCATTTCAGTCGCTAGATAGGTACCTTGGCGGTTATCAAGGCTGACGCAACGATTTTCATAGCCTGCAATCACACGGTTAATTACAACCATACCGGGTACATTTTCTAAATAATGCTGTAACTCTTCATCAGAAAGGGCTTTGGAATGAACGACCAAACAGCTACAACGCTTGCGTAGCAAGGTATCAATGGCTTCACGCTCTTTTTCTGCATGATGGTATCCAATGCCGATCAAAATCGTTTTTTGATGCTCTTCAGCGACTTTATCGACCGATTTAACCAAGATAGCAAAGAACGGATCCGTTACATCGGTAACCACCACGCCAATGGTATCGGTATTTTGCACGGCCAAAGCTTGTGCATTTGCATTAGGTTGATAATTTAAGACTTCCATTGCACGTTGTACCGAATAACGGGTTTTTTCACTCACAGATGGGGAGCGATTAATCACCCGGGAAACAGTGGCAACCGACACGCAAGCTAATTCAGCAACATCTCGAATTGTAGGCATAACAGGGCTCTCATTCATTTTTTCATAGCAATTATCATAGTAAATTTGAATAAAATTGAAAGCGGTTACTTTCAAAAATGCTACATTCGTCACAAAAAAGTGATTGGATGAGCGGCTTATTTCCTGATTTTGTGATAATGATCACGGTTTATTTTTTTTAATTTGTTATCTTATGAGAAAATTTTTTGTAATCGTTTACATTTTGGAGCAAAAATATGAGCGAAACCGTATTTGAACCGACAGATCATCCGCATCGTCGTTATAATCCGTTAATTGACCAATGGGTTTTAGTCTCACCACATCGTGCTAAACGTCCATGGCAGGGGCAACAAGAAAAAGTGAGTGAGGAACAAAAGCCAAGCCACGATCCAAATTGTTATCTTTGCCCGCGTAATAAACGTATCACTGGCGAACCTAATCCGGATTACCATAAACCTTATGTATTTAAAAATGATTTCTCGGCTTTATTAGAAGATACACCCGCGCCAGAGCAATCAGCCGATCCGCTTTTCCAAATGAGCCAAGCGCGTGGTGAAAGCCGTGTTATTTGTTTTTCACCAGATCACAGCAAAACCTTGCCATTATTGACCGCACTTGAAATTGAAGAAGTGATTAAAGTGTGGCAAGAGCAATTGCGTGAACTGGGGCAAAAATATCAGTGGGTACAGATTTTCGAAAACAAAGGCGCTGCAATGGGATGCTCCAATCCCCATCCGCATGGACAAATCTGGGCAAATAGCTTTTTACCAAATGAAGTCGCGCGTGAAGATGTTGCTCAACGAAATTATTATGAAAAACACGGTTCGGTGCTTTTAGTGGATTACGTTCAAAAAGAATTAGAGAAAAAAGAACGTATTGTGGTGGAAACCGAGCATTGGGTTGCTGTGGTGCCTTATTGGGCGGTGTGGCCGTTTGAAACCCTGTTATTGCCAAAAGTACATGTAAAACGCTTAACAGAATTAACCGAGGCTCAAGCTAAAGATCTTGCCGTGATATTGAAAAAACTGGCAACAAAATACGATAACTTATTTGAAACCTCTTTCCCTTATTCAATGGGCTTCCATGCAGCACCATTTAATGGTGAAGATAACGAACATTGGCAGCTTCATGCGCATTTTTATCCACCGTTGTTGCGTTCAGCTACGGTTCGCAAATTTATGGTGGGTTATGAAATGCTAGGTGAAAGCCAACGTGACCTCACCGCTGAACAAGCTGCAGAAAGGTTACGTGCGTTAAGCGAAGTACATTATAAAGAACGTTAAGAAACCCTTTCCCTCTTGAGTTAAGAGGGAGTGTGAAAGATAAAGGAAAATAATATGACTCCAGTCCAAAAATCCCAACACATTTTTACGCAAAAATATAACAAGCAACCGGAACTGACGGTGTATGCACCAGGTCGTGTAAATATTATCGGCGAACATACCGATTACAATGATGGTTTTGTGATGCCTTGTGCGATCAATTATGGTACAGCCATTGCGGGATCAAAACGTGCTGATCATATTTGGAATGTTTATGCCGCAGATCTTGATCTTGAGGATACCTTTTCTCTTAATGAAGATTTCCCTCAAAGTGAGCAAAAATGGGCGAATTACGTGCGTGGTGTCGTGAAATTTATTCAAGAACGTTGCCCGCAATTTAAACAAGGCGCTGATTTGGTGATTTCCGGAAATGTGCCCCACTCTTCTGGTTTAAGCTCTTCCGCCGCCCTTGAAGTGGCGACTGGAAAATTCTGCCAACAACTCAGTGATTTACCTTTAACTCATACAGAAATTGCTTTAATTGGTCAAAAAGCTGAAAACAAATTTGTAGGTGCGAATTGCGGGAATATGGATCAATTAATTTCGGCTTTAGGACAAAAAGATCATCTCTTAATGATTGATTGCCGTAGCTTAGAAACACAGCCAACGCCTGTGCCGAAAGATGTTGCTGTCATTATTGTGAACTCAAATGTACCCCATGATTTGGTCACGGGCGAATATAACACACGCCGTTGGCAATGTGAAAAGGCCGCAGAGTTCTTTGGTGTGAAAGCGTTGCGTGACGTGTCAGTAGAAGAATTCCAAAAAAGAGAAGCAGAATTGACCGCACTTAATGCTTTAGTGGCTAAACGTGCACGCCATGTGGTGACCGAAAACCAACGCGTACTTGATGCTGTTAAAGCATTAAAACATAACGATTTAACAAAATTAGGCGAATTAATGGGGCAATCTCACGAGTCCATGCGTGATGATTTCGAGATTACCGTGCCACAAATCGATTATCTTGTTGAACTCGCTCAATTAGTGATTGGTAAAACTGGTGGTGCGAGAATGACCGGCGGTGGTTTTGGTGGCTGCATTGTTGCCCTTGCTCCTCATGATAAAGTTGAAGAAGTGCGTAAAATTATTGCCGATAATTATGAAAAACAAACGGGCTTAAAAGAAGATTTCTACGTTTGCACAGCCTCACAAGGAGTGAGTCTATGCTAGAAAAAACGGCGTTCAATGCACCAGATGGACAGCCTTATCAACTTGTTCAACTCACCAATTCGAATGGCATGACCGTGCAATTTATGGATTGGGGAGCCACTTGGCTTTCTTGTAAAGTCCCTGTGAATAGTGTGTTGCGAGAAGTATTACTTGGCTGCAAAGTGGAAGATTATCCTCATCAAACCGCTTATTTGGGTGCAAGCGTAGGACGCTATGCAAATCGTATCGCTAACGCCCAATTTGAATTGGGTGAGCGAACAATCCAGCTGGTTGCGAATCAAGGCAAACATCAATTACATGGTGGTAAAGAAGGCTTTGATAAACGCCGTTGGAAGGTGGAAGAGTGCGGTCAGAATTTTGTGCATTTTTCCCTTGTGTCTCCCGATGGTGATCAAGGTTTTGAAGGTCATGTACAAGTTAATGTACTTTACACGCTAACCGATGAAAATAGCGTAAAAATTGAATACGAAGCAGAAAGTGATAAAGATACTGCGCTGAATTTAACAAACCACGCTTATTTCAATTTGGAAAATGCTGAGCAGGGTAGTGATGTGAGAAATCATACATTACGCCTCAATGCGGATTTCTATTTACCGGTTGATGGTGAAGGCATCCCAAATTCACCACTTAAGCATGTGGTGAATACCAGCTTTGATTTTCGTGTGGCAAAACCAATCGCACAAGATTTCCAACAAGGCGATCAAGTGGTAACAAAAGGTTACGATCATTCTTTTATCGTCAATAAAGCATGGCAAAAACCTTGCGTATTATTAACTTCCCCTAATGAAGATTTAAGCCTTGATGTGCTCACATCCCAAGCAGCATTACAGGTATATACAGGAAACTATCTTGCAGGTATCCCAACTCGTAAAGGTGGCACTTATCAAGATTTCAGTGGCATCGCACTTGAAACGCAATGCCTTCCCGATACCCCTAACCATCCCGAATGGCAAAATTATGGCGGTATTCAAAAACCAGGTGAACGCTATTACCAGTGGGCAGAGTTTAGGTTTAAATAGGTAATCAGTTAATAAAAGTGCGGTTAAAAATTTTCGTGTTTTTAACCGCACTTTATTTTCAGCTATTTAGCTTAAGTTTTTTGCGATTTTTGTCAAAATATGCTACTTTTTACGCAGTCAATCCGACAGTAACACATTTAATTTTATGAACGAAGAACATTCGAGTAATCAAACTGAAACAACTAAAAAATCTTTTTTCCAATCACTTATTGGCCGCTTTTTCCAAGGTGAGCTGAAAAACCGTGAAGAACTCGTGGAAGTGATTCGCGATTCAGAACAAAACGATTTAATCGATCAAAACACTCGTGAGATGATTGAAGGGGTAATGGAAATCGCAGAGCTTCGCGTACGCGATATCATGATTCCTCGCTCGCAAATTGTATTTATTGAATCGAATCAAGATCTTGATGCTTGCTTGAATACGATTATTGAATCGGCCCACTCTCGTTTTCCTGTGATTGCCGATACGGATGACCGCGATAATATTGAAGGTATTTTGCACGCAAAAGATTTGCTTAAGTTTTTACGTGAAGATGCGGAAGAGTTCGAACTTTCCCAGTTGTTACGTCCAGTTGTGATTGTGCCAGAAAGTAAACGTGTCGATCGCATGTTAAAAGATTTTCGTTCTGAGCGTTTCCATATGGCGATTGTGGTGGATGAGTTTGGTGCAGTATCAGGTTTGGTGACCATCGAAGATATTCTCGAACAAATTGTTGGTGATATTGAAGACGAATTTGATGAGGAAGATGTCGCGGATATTCGTCAGCTTTCTCGTCACACTTATGCGGTGCGTGCGTTAACGGATATTGATGATTTTAATGCGCAATTCAATACGCATTTTAATGATGAAGAAGTAGATACCATTGGCGGTTTAATTATGCAAGCCTTTGGTTATCTGCCTAAACGCGGTGAGGAAATCACCTTAGAAAATATTCAATTTAAAGTGACTTCTGCCGATAGTCGCCGTTTAATTCAGGTACGCGTAACCGTGCCGGATGAACATTTATCGGATATGGAAGGTGTAGAAGAACAAGCTGAGTAAGTTGCTCAGTTTGCCCATATTCTCAGCCCCCTCTTTGCTAAAGAGGGGGGGATGTTTTTTTGTAGTATGGATAAAATGAATAAATTAGTCGTTTATCTTATAGCCCTGATTTCTGGCGTAATTGGTGTATTTGCCTTTTCACCGTTTGATTATTGGGGATTAGCCTATGTATCCTTAGGCGGATTACTTTTTGTGGCGAAAAATGCCAAAAAATCAACCGCACTTTGGGCCACCTTTTTGTGGTCGATGGGTTTTTTCTGTTTTGGTGTAAGTTGGTTAAATGTCAGCATTCATCAATTTGGTGGAGCTTCCCTTGGCGTGAGCTATCTCTTGGTGGGCTTACTTTCGGCCTACTTAGCACTTTATCCAATGCTTTTCACTTATTTAGTGCAACGTTTTCAGGTGCAAAGTGCAGTCATTTTTGCCGCGATTTGGACGTTGACAGAATTCTTGCGTGGTTGGGTGTTTACCGGTTTTCCTTGGTTACAATTTGGTTATACTCAAATCGACAGTCCATTTTATGGGATCGCGCCGATCTTTGGTGTCACGGGGATGACATTCTTTACTGTTTGGACAAGTGCGGTCATTTTTAATCTTGTTTTTTCATTATCGAAAAAACAATGGAATTTAGTCGGCGTGAATGCATTGCTATTATTGGTTGTGGGCGGATTAAGTGCTTATGCCGGTAAGGTGAATTTTGTTCAACCCAAAGATGATAAAGGGCTAACCGTCACACTTGCACAAGGCAATATTGAGCAAAATTTAAAATGGGATCCTGAATATCTTTATGCCACGGTAGACATCTATCAAAAACAAATTTTGGCACATTTGGGCAAGTCTGATTTGATTATTTTACCCGAGTCTGCATTGCCAACTCTGGAAAATTCTATTACGCCATTTTTTGAAGCTTTAGATAAAGTCGCGAAAGAGAAAAACACGGAAGTGATGATTGGCACCGTGTATCGTGATGAGGAAAGCGGTAAATTATTAAATTCCATTGTGACGGCAGGGAATCCTGATTTCCCTTATGAATTAACGACAAAAAATCGTTACAGCAAACATCATCTCGTGCCATTTGGTGAGTACGTACCGTTAGAAAGTTTGTTACGTCCACTTAATTCCGTATTTAATTTGCCAATGTCTGCGTTCCAAAGTGGCGATGCGGTACAACCGTCATTTATGGCGAAGCAACATGCTTTTGCACCGGCTATTTGTTATGAAATTATTTTTGGTGAGCAACTTCGTGAAAATCTGAAAAAAGAGACGGATTATTTGCTGACGATTTCTAATGATGCCTGGTTTGGTGATAGTATTGGCCCTTGGCAGCATTTACAAATGGCTAGAATGCGTGCGCTCGAATTAGGTAAACCATTAATTCGTGCAACCAATACAGGGATTTCAGTGTTTATTGATGCAAAAGGCAACATTGAGGCGCAAGCGCCTCAATTTGAGGAAACAACGCTGACCCATAAAATGGTGCCAACAGAAGGCAAAACGCCTTATGCAGCATTAGGTAATTTACCTATTTATGTGTTGTCATTGATTTTTGTGTTATTACGTGGCTTCACGACGTTATTAAAGCGCCGCTTGAACCTTTCACAAAAATAGCAGTCAAAACGACCGCACTTTTTTAACGTGAGAGGAAAATAAATTTCCTCTTGTAAAACCAATGAGATTTTAATGAATAAAAATCTAATCGAAGTCAAAAACCTGACCTTTAAACGAGGTGAGCGTGTGATTTACGATAACCTGAATTTGAAAGTCCAACAGGGCAAAATTACGGCCATTATGGGGCCATCAGGGATCGGGAAAACCACGTTGCTGAAATTAATTGGTGGTCAGTTGTATCCTGAACAAGGCGAGATTTTGTTTGATGGACAAGATATTTGTCGTCTATCAAATCGCGAGCTTTACGAAGTACGTAAACGCATGGGAATGTTATTCCAATCAGGCGCTTTATTTACGGATATTTCCACGTTTGATAACGTGGCATTTCCGATTCGCGAGCATACCCGTTTGCCGGAAAGTCTAATTCGTCAAATTGTGTTGATGAAATTAGAAGCGGTGGGCTTACGCGGTGCGGCAGATTTAATGCCTTCGGAGCTTTCTGGTGGGATGGCTCGTCGTGCCGCATTGGCACGTGCTATTGCACTTGACCCAGATTTAATCATGTTTGATGAGCCGTTTACAGGGCAAGATCCAATCAGCATGGGCGTGATCGTGAGCTTAATTAAACGCTTGAATGAAGCATTGAATTTAACCTCTATTGTGGTTTCCCATGACGTGCAGGAAGTATTAAGCATTGCGGATTATGCCTATATTATTGCGGATAAGCATGTGATCGCTGAAGGAACATCAGAACAACTACTTGCTAGCCAAGATCCTCAAGTGGTGCAGTTCTTAAAAGGCGAAGCGGATGGACCGGTGAGATTCCATTATCCAGCAAAAGATTATGTGGAGGAATTATTTAAATGATCGTTGATATGATTTCTTCACTTGGACGAAGCGTAATCAAATTTTTCCGTGCATTAGGCCGATCAGGCTTTATGTTGTTTGGTGCGTTAGTCGGTAAGCCACAAATTCGTCAACATTTTCCTTTATTAGTGAAGCAGTTATACGCATTAGGTGTACAGTCTTTATTAATTATCCTGCTTTCAGGTTTATTTATTGGGATGGTGTTAGGCTTACAAGGCTATGTGGTCTTGGTGGATTTTTCTGCAGAAACTAGCCTTGGACAACTTGTGGCTCTGTCTTTATTACGTGAATTAGGCCCAGTAGTGACCGCACTTTTATTTGCAGGTCGTGCAGGTTCAGCGTTAACGGCTGAAATTGGCTTAATGAAAGCCACAGAACAACTTTCCAGCCTTGAAATGATGGCGGTCGATCCATTACGTCGAGTGATTGCACCACGCTTTTGGGCTGGGTTGATTGCGATGCCAATTCTTGCGCTTCTCTTTACCGCGATTGGTATTTGGGGCGGTGCGCTTGTCGGCGTAGATTGGAAAGGTGTTGATGCAGGTAGCTTCTGGTCAGTGATGCAAAATGCCGTCAGCTGGAGCTATGACATTCTAAACGGATTTATTAAAAGCGTATTTTTCGCCATTGCGGTGGTGTGGATTGCGTTATTCAATGGTTATGATTGTATTCCAACATCTGAAGGTATCAGTCAAGCCACAACCAGAACGGTTGTCCACGCATCACTTGTGGTACTTGGGCTCGATTTCATCTTAACTGCCATTATGTTTGGGGCAGGCTAATAGGGTATTTTTATGCGACAAACAATTAAATATGAATTTTGGGTAGGCTTATTTTTACTACTCGGTATCGCTGCGTTAGTATTTCTAGGCTTACGCGTAGCAAATGTACAAGGTTTTGGTGAAACAAAATCTTACACAGTGACTGCAACTTTTGACAATATTGGTGGACTAAAAGTCCGTGCACCACTTAAACTTGGTGGGGTAGTCATTGGTCGCGTGTCTGACATTACATTAGACGAAAAATCTTACTTGCCAAAAGTCAGTATTGCGATTAATGAAGAATATAAAGAAATTCCGGAAAACAGTTCGTTATCGATCAAAACATCGGGATTATTGGGCGAGCAATATATCGCCTTAACTATGGGGTTTGATGATGGTGAAACCGCGATGTTAAAAAACGGTAGCCAAATTCAAGACACTAAATCCGCAATGGTATTGGAAGATTTAATCGGCCAGTTCCTTTACGGTGATAAAAAATCAGACGGTAATGCTGACAAAGCAGAATCAGATGTAAAATAATAATCTTTATTTAGGAGATTTATGATGAAATTTACTCAGTTTAAAAAATGGTTTAGCGTGATGGCATTTGCAGTGACTGCACTTTTTGTGACTCAAACTGTACGTGCAGAAACAAGCCCTTATGTGTTGATGCAACAAGCATCAGATAAGTTATTTGCCGATATCAAAAACAATCAGGCAAAAATTAAAAAGGATCCAAACTATTTACGTACCATCGTGCGTAATGATTTATTACCTTACGTGCAAGTAAACTATGCAGGTTCTTTGGTGTTAGGTTCACACTTTAAATCAACCACACCAGAACAACGTGAAAAATTCTTTAAAGCATTCAGCGACTTTATCGAACAAGCTTATGCTCAAGTGTTAACCGCTTACACCGATCAAAATATTCAAATTGAACCAGCAAAAGAAGTAGGCGATAAAAACCTTGTGAGCATTCGTGTCAACATCATGCAAAATGGTGGACAAGCGCCAATCAAATTAGATTTTAAATGGCGTAAAAACAGTAAAACTGGCGAATGGCAAGCTTATGACATGGTTGCAGAAGGCGTGAGCATGGTTGTCACCAAACAAAACGAATGGAGCGGTATTTTACGTCAACAAGGTATTGAAGCATTAACTGCTCAAATTCAAAAATCTGCTGCAGCACCAGTGACATTGAGCAAATAAGCGAATGACTGCGTTAAAGTGGGATTTAATCCAAAATAATGATAAGATAGCTCTCCAATTATCGGGGGAGCTATCCCGCAACACGTTGTTACCATTATGGCAGCAACGTGCTTCTTTTTTATCAGAAAAGCAAAACAATCAAAATCTCATTGAATTTGATTTAACTGAAATCAATCGAATTGATTCTGCCGGTTTTGCATTATTGTGTGATTTTCTACACGATTGTGAGCAGTTACCAAATAAAAAAGTGCGGTTGATAAACCCTCCAGAACAGTTATTAACCCTTGCTGATTTAGTGAATTTATCTCATTGGATTAGCACTTTTATCGACCATAATTAAAACGGAAATCCGAATGGAACTGCAAGAAATTGAACGTATTTTAAAAGAAAGCCTGAATGTAGATGAGGTTTATGCTCAAGGTGAAAATGCTCACTTTGGTGTGATTGTAGTGAGTGATGAGATCTCAGCACTTTCTAAATTAAAACAGCAACAAACCATCTACGCGCCATTAATGCCTTATTTCCAAACTGGCGAAATTCACGCTTTAACTATTAAAACCTATACCACTGCAAAGTGGAAAATGGATCGTTTATTACATCAAGCAAGCTAGGATTTTCTATGGAAAAATTTCGTGTTTATGGCGGGCAATCTCGCTTAAGTGGTACTGTAACCATCTCTGGTGCAAAAAATGCTGCACTTCCTATTCTTTTTGCCGCAATTTTGGCGACTGAGCCGGTTAAATTAACAAACGTACCAGAACTAAAAGATATTGATACAACCTTAAAAATCTTACGTAAACTTGGCGTTGTAGCTGAGCGTGATGCTGAAGGTGCAGTATTATTAGATTGTTCTAAAATTGATCACTTCGTTGCGCCATATGAATTAGTAAAAACCATGCGTGCTTCTATTTGGGCATTAGCACCGTTGGTAGCTCGTTTTAATCAAGGTCAAGTTTCTTTACCAGGCGGTTGTTCTATCGGTGCACGTCCGGTTGATCTTCACATTAGTGGCTTAGAAAAACTCGGTGCAACGATTGAGCTTGATGAAGGTTATGTAAAAGCGGTTGTTGCAGATCGTCTTGTAGGTACGCGTATTGTGATGGAAAAAGTGAGCGTTGGCGCGACTTTATCTATCATGATGGCGGCAACACTTGCAAAAGGTACAACAATCATTGAAAACGCAGCACGCGAGCCTGAAATTGTCGATACAGCTGATTTTCTCAACAAAATGGGGGCAAAAATTACCGGTGCAGGTACCGATCACATTGTCGTTGAAGGTGTTGAGCGTTTAACTGGCTGCGAGCACAGCATTGTGCCAGATCGTATTGAAACCGGCACATTCTTAATTGCGGGTGCCATTTCTGGTGGTCGCGTGGTATGTCAAAATACCAAAGCGGATACCATGGATGCGGTGATTGATAAACTTCGTGAAGCCGGTGCAGAAGTTGAAGTTACAGAAGATAGCATTACATTGGATATGCATGGAAATCGTCCGAAAGCTGTCAATATTCGTACTGCACCACACCCAGGTTTCCCAACAGATATGCAAGCGCAGTTTACCTTGTTAAACATGGTGGCAGAAGGCGCTAGTATCATTACTGAAACCATCTTTGAAAACCGCTTTATGCACATTCCAGAATTGATTCGTATGGGCGGTAAAGCGGAAATTGAAGGTAACACGGCAGTTTGTCACGGTGTTGAGCATCTTTCTGGTGCAGAAGTGATGGCAACAGATTTACGCGCCTCAATCAGTCTTGTGTTAGCAGGATGTATCGCAAGTGGTGAAACTATCGTAGATCGTATTTATCACATCGATCGTGGTTATGAGCACGTTGAAGATAAACTTCGTTGTTTAGGTGCGAAGATTGAACGTTTCTCTGAAAAGAGCGAAGAAGTTTAGTTAAATCCAGATAAAAAAGAGCGGTCAATTTTGACCGCTCTTTTATTTTCTATTCATTATTTTTTCGAATAATCTCTCGCCCCAAAAATGGCTGTACCAATACGCACCATAGTTGAACCACATTTAATGGCACTTTGCATGTCATCGGTCATCCCCATAGAAAGCGTATCAATTTGCTGATGAGGCAAAGCGACTTTAAGTTGCTCAAATAATTGTTCCATTTGACTAAAGGCGGCTTCTTGTTCAGCAATATTGTCTGTTGGGGCAGGGATCGCCATTAATCCACGTAAACGTAAGTGCGGTAGATTTTCAATGTGTTTTGCAAGCTCAATCATTTCACTCGGTTGAATACCTGATTTACTGGCTTCATCACTGATATTAATTTGAATTAAAACGTTCAAAGGCGCTTTATTGGCAGGGCGTTGTTCATTTAAACGATCGGCAATTTTTGCACGTTCTAACGTTTGCATCCAATCGAAATGTTCTGCTACAAGACGCGTTTTATTAGATTGTAGTGGCCCAATAAAATGCCATTCAAGTTGAATATTCTGTGCTTCAAAATACTGAATTTTATCGACACCTTCTTGAACATAGTTCTCCCCAAATGCTTTTTGTCCGGCTTGATAGGCTTCTAAAATCGCTTCATTGGGTTTGGTTTTAGAAACGGCTAATAAAGTGACCGCACTTTCAGGACGATGTGCAAGTTGAGTGGATGTTTGGATTTGTTGATGAATGGTTTCGAGAGCTTGTTGAATTGTCATCATTTCCTTCCTGACCAATATGAAACTCTCTTCATTCTACACCAAAGCGATGATTTTTAGAAAAAATCTTCATTTTTTTGATTTTATGTTTGACAAGCCTGCGCTTTTTCGGTATTTCTAAACGCATCTTTTTTCAATATTAAAATACAATGAAAAATAACCGCACTTTCACTATTACCACCATTATTATGACCATTACGACAATTAATGGGGCGGGTTAGTGCGTAGCAAACAGGATCAAGAAAACCCGCATTCAGTCTAGTGCGGGTTTTTTAGTATTTAAAAATCACAACATCTGAGGATATTATCATGCGCGTATTAAAATTTGGTGGCACTTCATTAGCCAACCCTGAGCGTTTCTCGCAAGCAGCTCAATTAATCGAAAAAGCTCATTTGGAAGAGCAGGCTGCCGGTGTCTTATCTGCTCCTGCAAAAATTACTAACCATCTTGTTGCCCTCTCTGAAAAAGCCGCATTAAACCAACCAACCGATACCCACTTTAACGAAGCCATTGAAATTTTCTATAACATCATTAATGGTTTACACGCTGAAAATAATAAATTTGATCTTGCAGGGACTAAAGCCCTCATTGATGCAGAATTTGCTCAAATTAAAGGCTTATTAGAAGAAATTCGCCAAGCAGGCAAAGTAGAAGATAAAGTTAAAGCAACCATTGACTGCCGAGGTGAAAAATTATCGATTGCGATGATGAAAGCATGGTTTGAAGCACGTGGGTATAGTGTTCACATTGTAGATCCGGTTAAGCAATTATTAGCACAAGGTGGTTACTTAGAATCTTCAGTTGATATTGACGAATCGACAAGACGCGTTGATGCAAAAAGTATCGGTAAAGATAAAGTGGTTCTAATGGCTGGTTTTACCGCATGTAATGATAAAGGTGAATTACTGTTATTAGGCCGTAATGGTTCTGATTATTCAGCAGCTTGTTTAGCAGCTTGTTTAGATGCGTCTGTTTGCGAAATCTGGACTGATGTAGACGGCGTTTATACTTGTGATCCACGTTTAGTACCAGATGCACGTTTATTACCAAGCCTTTCTTATCGTGAAGCAATGGAGCTTTCTTATTTTGGTGCGAAAGTGATCCATCCACGTACAATTGGTCCATTATTACCAAAACAAATCCCTTGTGTGATTAAAAACACTGGTAATTCATCTGCGCCTGGTTCAATAATTGATGGTCATGTGAAATCTGAAGGGTTACAAGTGAAAGGGATCACTAACCTTGATAACGTAGCAATGTTCAATGTTTCAGGTCCTGGTATGCAAGGTATGGTAGGGATGGCAGCTCGTGTCTTCTCAGCGATGTCAAAAGCCGGTATTTCAGTTATTTTAATTACGCAATCTTCTTCTGAATACAGCATTAGCTTCTGTGTGCCAGTAAAATCAGCAGATGCAGCGAAAGCGATTTTAGAACAAGAATTTGCTGCAGAATTAAAAGCCCATGAATTAGAACCAATTGAAGTTGCAAAAGATCTTTCTATTATCTCTGTTGTGGGCGATGGCATGAAACAAGCTAAGGGTATCGCAGCTCGTTTCTTCTCAGCATTGGCTCAAGCGAATATCAGCTTAGTCGCAATTGCACAAGGTTCTTCTGAGCGTTCAATTTCAGCGGTAGTGGCGCAAAATAAAGCGATTGAAGCTGTGAAAGCGACTCACCAAGCCCTTTTTAATAACAAGAAAGTCGTCGATATGTTTCTAGTTGGCGTCGGTGGTGTTGGCGGTGAATTGATTGAACAAATCAAACAACAAAAAGAGTACCTTGCAAAGAAGGATATTGAAATCCGTGTTTGTGCCTTAGCGAATTCAACAAAAATGCTTTTGGATGAAAACGGGTTGAATTTAGATAATTGGAAAGCAGATCTTGAAAATGCAACCCAACCATCTGATTTCGATGTGTTGTTATCTTTCATTAAATTACATCACGTGGTGAACCCAGTCTTTGTCGATTGTACAACGGCTGAATCGGTTGCAGGACTTTATGCACGTGCGTTAAAAGAAGGCTTCCATGTGGTAACACCAAACAAAAAAGCGAATACTCGTGAATTAGCCTATTACCACGAATTACGTCGCAATGCACAAGCGAGCCAACATAAATTCCTATACGAAACTAACGTAGGGGCAGGCTTACCGGTTATCGAAAACTTACAGAACTTGTTGGCAGCTGGGGATGAGCTTGAGTATTTTGAAGGCATTTTATCAGGCTCACTTTCTTTCATCTTCGGCAAATTAGAAGAAGGACTTTCTCTTTCAGAAGTGACCGCACTTGCACGAGAAAAAGGCTTTACAGAACCTGATCCTCGTGATGATTTATCGGGGCAAGATGTGGCACGTAAATTGCTTATTTTAGCGCGTGAAGCGGGTCTAGAACTTGAGCTTTCCGATGTAGAAGTAGAAGGCGTGTTACCGAAAGGCTTCTCTGAAGGCAAATCAGCCGATGAATTTATGGCAATGTTGCCACAGTTAGATGCGGAATTTAAAGCTCGTGTTGACGCTGCGAAAGCAGAAGGCAAAGTATTGCGTTACGTAGGCCAAATTAAAGATGGTCACTGCAAAGTGTCAATCATTGCAGTGGATCAAAATAATCCATTGTATAAGGTGAAAGACGGTGAAAACGCCCTTGCATTCTACACTCGTTATTATCAACCAATTCCGTTGTTATTACGTGGTTATGGTGCAGGTAACGCAGTAACTGCAGCAGGCATCTTTGCGGATATTTTAAGAACATTACATCACTAAAAAGGACATAATATGTTAAGAATTTATGCTCCCGCATCGAGTGCAAATATTAGTGTAGGTTTTGACACATTAGGCGCAGCCATTTCACCGATTGATGGTTCATTATTAGGTGATGTCGTACAGATTGAGTCTATTCCAAGTGGTTTTGAGCTCGAAAGTGCGGGCTATTTTGTGCGTAAATTGCCAAAAGAGCCACAAAAAAATATCGTGTATCAGGCCTATGTACTGTTTAGTGAGCAATTAAAATTACGCAATGTGATAGTCAAACCATTGCGTTTGACCCTTGAGAAAAATATGCCGATTGGTTCGGGATTGGGTTCAAGTGCGTGCTCTATCGTGGCTGCATTAGTGGCATTAAATAAATTCCACGATGAACCATTCTCAAAAATGGAATTGTTAGAGATGATGGGGGAGCTAGAAGGTCGTATTTCAGGTTCTATCCATTATGATAATGTGGCACCTTGTTACTTAGGCGGTGTGCAATTTATGGTACAATCTCTCGGTAACATTTGCCAAAAACTGCCATTTTTTGATAATTGGTATTGGGTCTTAGCTTATCCAGGCATTGAGGTTTCAACCGCTGAAGCGCGTGCAATTTTACCGAAAAGCTACACACGTCAAGATGTGATTTCTCATGGTCGTCATTTAGGTGGCTTTGTGCACGCATGTCACACGCATCAAGAAAACCTAGCAGCGATGATGATGAAAGATGTGATTGCGGAACCTTATCGTGAGGCTTTATTGCCAAACTTCGCAGAAGTGAAACAAGCTACTCGTGATTTAGGTGCGTTAGCAACGGGGATTTCAGGCTCTGGCCCAACGATTTTCTCCATTGCACCTGATTTACAAACCGCAACAAAACTGGCCACTTATTTAGAAAATCATTATTTACAAAACAATGAAGGGTTTGTGCATGTTTGTAAGGTCGATAATGATGGCGCGAGAGAGCTCGGTTAAACAATAAATCGCTTTTATCCCCTTTTTTAAGAGGGGAATAACATTTTATTAAAACTCTATAATTAACGGATATACAATGAATTTGTACAATATCAAACACCCTGAAGAACAAGTGAATTTTGCACAAGCAGTACGTCAAGGACTTGGTAAAGATCAAGGTTTGTTCTTTCCAGAAACCATCCCCGCTTTAACCAATATTGATGAGTTATTAGCCTTACCATTGGTTGAACGTAGTCAAAAAATTCTTAGCGCATTAATCGGTGAAGAATTACCGAAAGCAACATTAGATGCAATGGTAAAAAATGCATTTACTTTTCCTGCACCGTTGGAAAAAGTAGAAGATAATATTTATGCCCTTGAATTATTCCATGGACCAACTTTAGCATTTAAAGACTTTGGTGGTCGTTTTATGGCGCAGGCGCTCGCTGCGGTGCGTGGTGATGGCAAAATCACCATTTTAACAGCGACATCTGGAGATACTGGCGCAGCGGTTGCCCACGCATTTTACGGTTTGGAAAATATCAATGTCGTGATTTTATATCCTAAAGGCAAAATCAGCCCATTACAAGAAAAACTATTCTGTACTTTAGGTGGGAATATCCGCACTGTTGCGATTAATGGCGATTTCGATGCGTGCCAAGCGTTAGTCAAACAAGCGTTTGATGATGCCGAACTACGTCAAGCAATTGGTTTAAACTCAGCAAACTCCATCAACATTAGCCGTTTATTAGCGCAAGTATGTTATTACTTTGAGGCGGTCGCGCAATTACCAAAAGAAAAACGTGATAACGTAGTAGTTTCTGTACCAAGTGGTAACTTCGGTAACTTAACTGCGGGATTAATCGCTAAAACATTAGGTTTACCAATTAAACGCTTTATTGCTTCAACCAATGCGAATGATACTGTGCCGCGTTATTTAGAATCAGGTAACTGGGCACCTAAAGCGACTGTAGCCACACTTTCTAATGCGATGGATGTCAGTCGTCCGAACAACTGGCCTCGTGTAGAAGAGTTATTTAAACGTAACGGTTGGAATTTAAGTGATTTAGGTTCAGGTATGTTAAGCGATAGCGAAACAGAAGAAACCTTAAAAGCGATGCATGCAAAAGGTTATTTATGTGAACCACACGGTGCGATCGCCTATCAAGTATTGAAAGATCAACTTAAAGCGGATGAAACCGGTATTTTCTTATGTACGGCACATCCAGCGAAATTTAAAGAGTCTGTGGAGCGTATTCTTTCGCTCGATCTTCCATTGCCGGAAGCGTTGGATAAACACAATAAATTGCCATTACTTTCTGATGAAATGGATGACGATTTTGCACAATTACGTGCATATTTGTTGAAATAATAA
>ERZ1106919.645-NODE-645-length-27449-cov-3.487406_pt1 | contig 27449 bp, 19 predicted proteins | sample MGYA00403654_ERZ1106919 | MGnify/ENA primary metagenome ERZ1106919 (study PRJEB35170, sample SAMEA104062450) | human gut metagenome | biome: human gut; feature: human-associated habitat; material: faeces | place: Denmark | collected 2012-10-08 ... | reverse complement strand
AGTATTCCGCTAAACCATACTTTATTAATATTATCCCAACATTTAAAATACAACCCAAAAATCTATTTTAATTTACAAGTCTGTTTATCCTCTTCTTCGGCTTGCAAAAACATAAGAAGAAAACCTGCAAAAAGCAATATGCAGCTGCACCAGATTGTATATTGTTTACAAAATCCGATTATAACATTTTCAATAACCGCTCCGAAAGCGAAGAAGAATATAACTCCGTAGTATATAAGCGATTTTCTAAGACATTCTTTATCTTTATTAAAAATAAAATTAAATAAATTTTGTGTACCTGAACGCAGGTTGCCGATGCACATTGTGGTTGCCGAAGCATTGCCTTTTACTTTTCTGAAACTTTCAACCTGTATACCGCAGGCGAATGAAACAAGCGAGTTAGCAATCATATTGTATTCTTGGGATATAAATCCTACAGAGAATAAAATAATACATTCAAGCAAGACGGTGTATTGTCGCCAATGCAGGATATTGTCAATCGTGCAAAAGCGGTGCACTATCTCCGCAAGAATTATTCCGAACGCAAAGGCAATTACCGGAAAAAGGTACTGCAACATTTTCTCAAAATTTCCTTCCGATAAATTGATTGCAAGCAAAATTATGTTGCCCGTCTGCGCATTTGCAAATACTTCACCTCGAAAAGTGTAAGTATAGGCGTCCATAAATCCGCCCGATACCGCAAGCAATATTGCAAGTCGGCGTGATTCCGAAATCTGTCCTCTTAACTTTTTCATAATCTATTTCCCCTAAAAATTTTTTCACTATGTATTATAGCCTTTTTTGTTAAAAATGCAAGTATATGGATTATAAAACAGAAAATTAAGTTAATCGTATAATTTATAAAAGCAGCGTTAGATATAGTTTAAAACTATATCTAACGCTATTTTTTTAGTATTAACACTTTTTTTACTTTAGCTGTATAATATTTACAGACTTATTTGAAAGGATTTGTAAATAAATATGAAAACTTCGATAATCGGTTATCCGAGAATAGGTAAACTTCGTGAACTTAAATTTGCGAGTGAAAAATATTTTAGAAATGAAATTGCACAGTCGGAGCTTTTCGATACAGCAAAAAAGTTAAGAACAGAAAACCTTACAGAACAAAAGAACAGCGGGCTTGATTTTATTCCCTCAAACGATTTTTCTTTTTATGACGGAATGCTCGACACGGCTTTTCTTTTGAATGTTGTTCCCGACAGATACAAAAACCTCGGTTTATCTCCGCTTGACGAATATTTTGCGGCTGCAAGAGGTTATCAGGGAGAAAAGGGAGATGTTAAAGCTCTTGCGATGAAGAAATGGTTTAATACAAACTATCATTATATGGTACCTGAAATTGACGATAATACGGTTTTGAAATTATCCGATAACAAACCTTTTGAACTTTTTACCGAGGCATTGGATAACGGAGTAAAAACCACTCCTGTAATAATCGGTCCGTATACTTTCCTTGAGCTTGCAAGATATATCGGCACAAAGACCAAAGAAAACTTTTTCGGCAACATTACAGACGCATACATTCAGATTATCGGTAAGTTTGTAATTCTCGGCGCAGAATGGCTGCAGCTTGACGAACCTTGTCTTGTAAAAGATATGAGCAGAGAGGACATAGAGTTCTTTAATTCATTGTACACCAAGATTCTTGAGAATAAAAACGGTCTTAAAATCCGCTTGCAAACTTATTTTGGCGATGTAAGAGATTGCTACAAAGAAATATGCGCACTTGATTTTGACGGAATAGGTCTTGATTTTATTGAGGGTAAAAAAACACACGAACTTATTGAGAAAAACGGTTTTCCGTGTGACAAAGTGCTTTTTGCAGGCGTGGTAAACGGTAAAAACATTTGGAGAAATAACTATGAAAAGACAGTGGAGTTATTAAAGAATTTACAGAATAAATCAATTAATACTGTAATCAATACTTCGTGTTCTTTACTTCATATTCCGTATACACTTAAAAATGAAGTTAAGCTTTCGGATACATATAAAAAACATTTTTCATATGCAAGCGAAAAGCTGGTTGAATTAAAAGAAATCAAAAAAATTATCGAAACCGAGGATTATTGCAATTTACCTGAATATACAGCAAACATCAAACTGTTTTCCGAAGAAAGAAGCGGCTGCAATACAAATGTAAAAGAAAAGGTAAACGCTTTATCGGAAAAAGATTTTACAAGATTGCCTGTATTTTCGGAGCGTGAAAAAATACAGAAAGAAGAGTTTAAATTACCGCTTTTACCTACAACAACCATAGGTTCTTTCCCGCAGACTTCCGATGTTCGTCAGACAAGAGCGTCATACAAAAAAGCAAATATTTCCGAAACCGATTATGAAAAGTTTATGAAGTCAAAAATTGCGGAGTGTATTGAGCTTCAGGAAAACATTGGTCTTGATGTACTTGTTCACGGTGAATTTGAAAGAAACGATATGGTAGAGTATTTCGGTGAATGCCTTGACGGATATATCTTTACCGATAAAGCCTGGGTACAGTCATACGGTACAAGATGTGTTAAACCTCCTGTTGTATGGGGTGATATTTCACGAGCAAAACCAATGACTGTTAAATGGTCAACTTATGCTCAAAGTCTTACAGAAAAGCCTGTTAAGGGTATGCTTACAGGCCCTGTTACAATATTAAACTGGTCTTTCCCGAGAGAGGATGTTTCTTTAAAAGAAAGTGCATACCAGATAGCTCTTGCAATTCGTGAGGAAGTTTTGGATCTTGAGGCAAGCGGAATTAAGATTATTCAGATTGACGAAGCTGCTTTAAGAGAAAAATTACCGTTGCGTAAATGCGATTGGAACAAGGAATATCTTGACTGGGCTATTAAAGCATTCCGTCTTGTACACAGCGGCGTAAAATCTGAAACTCAAATTCATACTCATATGTGTTACAGCGAATTTGCCGATATTATTGAGGATATTGACAATATGGATGCCGATGTTATTACTTTCGAGGCAAGCCGTTCTGACCTTACACTTCTTGATGTACTCAAAGCAAAGAAATTCCGTACAGAGGTTGGCCCGGGTGTATATGACATACATTCGCCGAGAATCCCTACAGTTGAGGAGATTAAATCGGCGATAAATAAAATGCTTTCCAAGGTATCTTATAATAAATTGTGGATTAATCCCGATTGCGGTTTAAAAACAAGAGGTAATGAAGAAACTGTACAAAGTCTGAAAAATCTTGTAAAAGCAACAAAAGAAATCAGAGAAGAAAATAATTTATAATTCAGATGAATATTTTAAAAGTAACCTGTCCATACTCCTTAAAAAGAGAGGGCAGGTTATTTTTATGAAATTACTTATAAAATCACTTTGTATTGCATTTGTACTTACCGTCATTTACTCTGTAATACCGTTTCAGGCAGAGTGCGAACAGATTTCCGAAGAAGTGTTCAGACTGCATATTCTTGCAAATTCCGACAGTGCGGAGGATCAGGCATTAAAGCTGAAAGTGCGTGACGCTTTGCTTGAATATACCGATATGCTTTTTGATAAAGCCGCAGACAGTGATGAGGCAGAGAACATTGCAAGGGAAAATTTAAAAACTTTGCAAACCGTTGCACAAAATGTTGTTTATGAAAACGGATATGATTATAAGGTAAACGCTCAAGTTGTAAAAATGTATTTTAATACAAGATATTATGATAATTATACAATGCCTGCGGGTATATATGATGCATTGAGAATTACTGTGGGTGACGGTAAAGGGCATAATTGGTGGTGTGTAATGTATCCGTCAATTTGTATATCATCTGCGGTCGATACGGATGAAAAGGTGGAAAAAACTTTTTCGGAAAATCAGCAGGAAATCGTTAAAGGAAATGATTATCAATATAAGTTTAAGGTTGTGGAAATATTTGAAAAAATAGTTTCTTTTTTTGAGTAATGTCCTTTAAATGAGACACCTGTTATGGTATCATAGTAGTATAATTTATTTACTACACCTGAAACGGGGGATAGATTTGCTTAGATTTGTACTCGGAAAAAGCGGTACAGGCAAAACGGAATACCTGTATAATACGCTTACAAAACTTGCGGAATCGGGAGAAAATCGCATAATTATGCTTATTCCCGATCAGAGTTCTTTTGAAACAGAAAAAGTGTTTCTCGACAGGCTCGGCGCAAAAAAGTGTCAGAATGTAAAAGTATTCGGTTTTTCACGTTTTTGCAGATATGTTTTTGATACGATTAATTTTGAACAGAAAAATGTTATAGATGACAGCACAAGAGCGGTAATTATGAGCCTTGCACTCGAACAGCTTGATACAAGCCTTGAAATGTTTGCAAACAGCAGCGGTAAAAAGAGTGTGATTGAGGCAATGCTTTCTGCGCTTAAGGAATGTAAAAAGGCGAAGATTTCTACCGAGATGTTAAGAAATGTATCGGCTTTGGTTGATGATAAAACACTGAAAACCAAACTAAGGGAAACTGCGTTAATAATAGACACTTTTGACGCTATTGTTGAACAAAGTTATATAGACCCACTTGATAATCTTACAAGAGCTGCGGAAATTTTAAAAGAGAAAAATATTTTTGACGGTTTTACACTTGCTGTAGATTCTTTCAGCGGATTTTCAAAACAACAGCTTGAGGTGTTAAGGCTGTTATTTATGCAGTGTGAAAGCGTTTTTGTCGCACTTACATTAAATCCTTTTGAAGATGAACAACAAAGCCTTTTCAGCACCACAAATGATACATATAAAAGTCTGAAAGCTATTGCAAAGGCAGAAAATATTGATATAAAATCGCCGATAAAACTTGAAGAAAATTTCAGAAATGAGAGTGAAGAACTAAAAATCCTTGAAAAGAATTTTTATCAAAACAAAAATAATAAATATGAGTTAAAAACAAATGCAATAACTGCTTTTTCTGCCGATACCGTGTACGGAGAATGTGAGTTTGTTGCAAAACAGATTAAAAAACTCATTATCGAGCAAGGGTATTTGTATTCCGACATTGCCGTAATTTGCAGAGATATTGCACCGTATGCGGGTGTTTTGAATACTGTGTTTGACAAATACGAAATTCCGTATTTTATGGATATGAGCTACGATATTTATATTAAGCCCGTTATTCGATATGTATGCTCGATTTTCAATGCTGTTTTGAATGGTTGGCAAAAAGATGATTTACTCGCAATTTTAAAAACAGGGCTTAGCAATAATTCCGATGAAGAAATATCAGCCTTTGAAAACTATGTTTATGTGTGGAATATTAACGGTTCTGCCTTCTTAAGACCATTCGAGAACAATCCTAACGGTTATTCAGACAAATTTACACAGTCTGATTTTGAACAATTGGGAATGGCTGAAAATGTCAGAAAAAGTATTGCACATCCTTTGCAGAATTTTAAAGAAAATATTAAGGACAAGACAGGAAAAGAAATAACGGAATTACTCTATAACCTTTTATGCGAATTAAAAGTTACAGATGCTATTTCTAATATGTTTGACAAACTTAAGGCAAACGGTGAAATTGCACAGGCAAAAGAGCAAATCAGACTGTGGAATTTGCTTATGGGCACTCTTGACCAAACCGTTGCGGTTGCAGGTGATTTAAAAATATCTTTGAAAAGGTATTTTGAGTTGTTGTCGCTAAGATTGTCGGCACTGCAAATTGCAGATATTCCCCGTACGGTTGACAGTGTATCGGTGGGTACGGCAACCCGTGTAAGACTTAATAATGAAAAAGCCGTTTTCCTTATAGGTTGTATTGACGGAGTATTTCCGGCAGTACCTTCCGCATCGGGGCTTTTTTCTGCATACGAATTAAAAACGCTTATTGCCAATAATCTTCCTTTCGGAGATGAACCTGCCGAACTTGCGGATTTTGAAAATTATATGGCTTACAAATCCGCAACAGCGCCGTCGCAAAAACTTTTTGTTTCATTCTATAAAACCGACCTTACGGGCGGCACATATATGCAATCTTCAATTATAAATGAAATAATCGCTGTTTTTCCGAATATTTTATTGCACAGAGAAGAAGAGTATTGCTCGGTTGCGGACAGCACATGGGCTATATTGCCTGCGTTTGAGGAGTGTGCAAGAAATTTTAACAGTGACAGTAATGAAGAAAGAGCGTTAAAAAAATATTTTTCCGATAACGAAATATTTAAAGATAAGTACAGTGCCATTGCAAACGCAAGCAAAGCAAAGCCTTTTGTATTTGATGATAAAAGCAATGTAGGTCTTTTGTTTGGTAATGATTTAAACATATCCGCCTCGCAGGTTGAAAAATTCAGTTTATGCAGATTTTCATATTTTTGCAATTACGGTCTGAATGTTCGTGAACGCAGAAAAGCGGAGATAAATCCCCTTGAATACGGTACTTTTATTCATTATATTATGGAAGTATTTTTCAGCAAATACTCTAAAAATGAATTCTCAAATATGAGTGAAGATGATATAAACAAGGAATGTGACAGTATTCTTGATGATTATGTCAATAAACATTTCGGCGGTTCACAAAAAAATACTCCCCGCTTTATGTACAGGTTCAATAAGATAAGAGAAAATGTACATTTACTTGTTTTGCATATCATAGAAGAGCTTAAGAACAGCGGGTTTGAACCCGTGGATTGTGAACTTAAAATAGACGGAGATATTCCGGGGTACGAAGTCGTTTTGCCTACGGGGCAGAAAATATTGTTGAGAGGCAGTGTTGACAGGGTAGATATTCTGAAAAAAGGCGAGGAAAATTATATCAGAATTATTGACTATAAAACAGGTTCAAAGGAATTTAAACTGTCTGATATTTTGTACGGACTTAATTTGCAAATGCTTATCTATCTTTACGCCATTACGCTTGGCGGTGAAGAGCGTTACGGTAAGGTTACTCCTGCAGGAATACTCTATATGCCTGCCACCGTAAAGCCGATTTCTGCCGATAATACCATTAGTGACGAGCAGATAAACGAGCAGGTTTCCAAGGGACTTAAAATGAACGGTATGCTGTTAAATTCTCTTGATGTTATTGATAATTCGGATGCCGCTTATATTTCATTCAATACCAAAAATGGAACGCTTACAGCGGGCGGAAGTCTTGCGAGCCTTGAAGAATTGGGTATGATTTTCAAAAAACTTGATATGACGGTTGCAAAAATGGGTACAACGCTTTATTCGGGCAATGTAGAGGCTTCTCCGCTTAAAGGCGGTAAAGATTCCTGCGAATATTGTCCGTATGACAGTATTTGTGCATATCATATGAGTGACTGCAGAAACAGTTTTTCACTTAAAAACGACGAGGTATGCAGAATACTTGAAGAAGAACAGGAAAACGGGGGTGAGGAGTAATGGCTGCTTTTACTGATGCGCAGACCGATGCGATAAATGCTCAAGGCGGCAGTGTGCTTGTATCTGCGGCTGCGGGTTCGGGCAAAACTACCGTACTTATCGAAAGAATTATAAGAATGATAACACGCAGAGAAAATCCCATAGATGTTGACCGATTGCTTATTGTAACTTTTACGAGAGCAGCGGCAAGCGAGATGAAAGAAAGACTTGCCAAAGCCATTAATTCGCTCCTTGAAAATGACCCGTACAATTCTTTGCTTTTGCGCCAGCGACAGCTTATGTACAATACAAGCATATGCACAATAGACAGCTTTTGCGGTTCTGTGGTAAGAGAGTATTTTCATATTCTCGGCGTGCAAAAGGATTTTCGCCTTGCTGATGAAAACGAAATAAAAGTAATCGGCAGTGAGGCGCTTGAAAGCGTACTCGAAGATTTTTACAGAGAAAATACCTCCGATTTTACGGCGCTTGTTGACGCTTTTGCAAATAAAAACGGTGACGATAATTTAAGGGCGGCGGTGCTGAAAATTTCTGATTTTCTTGCAACCCAACCGTTCGGCGAAAAGTGGCTTGACGATATGTTGTTAAAGTACAGTCCCGAAATTCCCGTTGAACAATCGCTTTTTGGCAAAATATTAATTAAATATGCAAGATCTATGGTTGACCACTCGCTTTTGATTACGATTAATTCAATTAAATTGCTTGATGGGGACGAAAAACTCCGAGATGCAAATTTGCCGCTGCTGCTTGACGATAAAGCATATTTTGAAAAATTGTCGGAGCGTTTTGAGGACGGTTCGTGGGATGAAATAAAAAGATTTGCCGAAACTTTTGTGAAAGGCAGACTTAAAACTCCTAAAGGATATAAGGATGACCCGATAAAAATTTCGATAGCAAATTCCCGTGATGATGTCAAGAAATCGGTTGAAAGTATTTGCAATATCTTTATGTGGAGCAGTGAAGAAATAAAAAACGAGATTGGTTATTTAAGCAAAACAGTTGCCGAGCTTTTTGAGGTAGTGAAAGCGTATTTAAGCAAATTTTCTGAAATGAAGTATGCAAAGAATATTCTTTCCTTTTCGGATGTAGAGCTTTTGACCGTAAAATTACTTGCCGAGCCTTGCGGTGACGGATATACAAAAACCGAGCAGGCAAAGGAAATTTCAAAGCGTTTTGACCAGATTATGGTCGATGAATTTCAGGATGTAAACGATGTTCAGGACCTTATCTTTAAATGCGTAAGTACGGACGAAAACAATATGTTTGTTGTCGGCGATGTAAAACAGAGCATTTACGGATTCAGACAGGCAAAGCCCGAAATTTTTATTGACCGCAAGGATAAATACAATAAATATGACCGAGAAAAAGAGATTTTCCCTGCGGCTATAATTCTTGATATGAATTTCAGAAGCCGCAAAGAGGTTTGTTCGGCAGTCAATTTTATCTTTAAAAATCTTATGACGAAAACTTCGGCAAAAATGGATTACGGTACTGACGAATATCTGAATGTCGGTGCGGTATATCCGCCGAGTGATGGCCGTAATTTTGAAGTTGACTATATTCAGTATGAAAGTTCGGACGAAAGCGTAGAGAATGAGGCTGTATTTATAGCAAACAAAATTCTTAAAATGAGGGCAGAGGGATTTACCGTAGGCAAAGATAAAAAGCCTCTTGAATACGGTGATTGTGCAATTCTTTTGAGAAGTACAAAGAATACGGCGACTGCCTTTGTAAATATTTTAAACAGCCTTGGTGTGCCTGCAAGTTCAGAGATAAAAGAGAACTTTTTTGATGCGAACGAAATAAAGGTTATGCTTAACTTTTTGCGCTGTATAGACAATCCGTCGCTTGATATTCCTTTGCTTTCTGTAATGTGCAGTCCTGTTTACAGCTTTACCGTTGACGAACTCGCAAAAATCAAAGGCAACAACAGGCATACTAATTTGTATTCGGCAGTTGCCGCTTACGCTAAAAATGACAGTCGCACAGCCGAATTTTTAAAGGAACTTAATTTGCTCAAAACATATTCCTGCACCTGTTCCGTTGATGAACTGTTGGACAGAATTTATGAGCTTACTTCTTTTTCTGCAGTCATTTCCGCAATTGACGGTTCAAAAGGCATAAAAAATCTTAATCTTTTAAGGGAATATGCCCGTGGCTTTGAGTCGGGCGGTTACAGGGGATTGTCGGCATTTATAACATATATGGATAAGCTGATTGAAAACGGTGCCGACCTTGAATCGTCATCGGGTGCAAACGGTGAAACCGAAAACACAGTAAAAGTAATCAGTATTCATAAATCTAAAGGTCTTGAGTATCCTGTCTGCTTTATTGCCTGTTCATCAAAAAAGTTTAATAAAACCGATTTGAGCGCAGATGTGCTTATTGACAGTAAGGCAGGTCTTGGCATAAGGAGAGTTGACGGATTTTGCAGATACAATACATTGCCGAGAATGGCGGTTGGAGTGGAAATATCGGAAAACGAAATTGCCGAGGAGATGCGTGTTCTTTATGTTGCTCTAACCCGTGCAAAAGAAAAGCTGATTGTAATATCATCGCAAAAAGACCCGAAAGATTATCTTGTAAAATTAAATTCAAAACTTGCAGGCGGTGTAATTGACCCGTATGCGGTTATGAAAGCAAGGTCAATAAGCGACTGGGTGAGTATGTGTGCGCTTGTTCATCCGCTGCATAACGAATTGAGAATGAAATTGCAAATAGGTGAATCGGATTTAATGGGCACGGCATCGGAAGAATTGCCGTGGCAGATTAATTTTATAAGCCCGTCTGATTTTGTAAGTGAAACAGATGAACGAAGTAATGATGTAAAAAATAATTCCGATAACGAAATATACGATAATTCCGTAATAGATTTATTAAAAGAGAGAACAGGTTTTGTATACAGAAATCAAGCTGTTCTAAAAATTCCTCAAAAAGTCAGTGCCTCTGAACTTGCCCATAATGAGGGCGACAGCTTTGATAAAATTTTCCTTAAACCTGTATTTATGTCTAAGGGGAATACATCGGCTGTTGAAAAAGGTACGGCTCATCATAAATTTTTGCAGTTTTGCAATTTTAAAGATGCTAAAAATAATTTGCAGGCAGAACTTGACCGACTTTTATCAGAAAATATTTTGACGCAAGAGCAGTTTGACGCCATTAATAAAGAGGAAGTTCAAAAATTCCTTGACGGCAGTCTTGCAAAGCGAATTACAGCTTCGCCGTTAATTATGCGAGAAGAACGCTTTACCGTAAATATCAAAGCAGGTATGCTCGACAGCACGCTTGAGGGCAATTCTGCCGACACAAGAGTGGTAATGCAGGGTGCTGTTGACCTTATTTTTAAAGAGGATAACGAACTTGTTGTGGTTGATTATAAAACTGACCGTGTTCGTGATATAAGCAGATTGAAAGAGCTTTATGCTAAGCAGTTAAATCTTTACAAACTTGCGGTAGAGGAGTTTACTGACTATAAGGTAAAAGAATGTATAATTTATTCAATTCACCTTAACGATTATATTGCGGTCGACTGCTAAATAGACAATTAATGGGAAATATGGTATTATTGTACAGGGTGATATTTTGAAACTGACAATACTCGGCACAGGGTGTGCAAGCGTAACCGACTGTTACAATACTTGCTTTGTGCTTTCGGATAACGGGCAGAATTTTATGGTTGACGGCGGTGGCGGAAATACGATTTTTAAACAGCTAAAGTCAGCGGGAATCAACTGGAAAAGCATAAGACATATTTTTATTACTCACAAGCATATGGACCATTTATTTGGTATAATGTGGTTTGTAAGAATGATTTGCCAGCATATTAACCGCAATACATACGAGGGTGAGGCATATATTTACGGTCATGACGAAGTAATAAAAATCATCGGAGAAATTGCAAATCTGCTTTTACTTAAGCGTGAGCTTGATTTAATAGGAGATAAACTTCATCTTGTAACCGTTGAGGACGGAGAAGAGCTTGATATAATAGGGCACAGAGTGCGGTTTTTTGATGTTAGGTCAATTAAGACAAAGCAGTTTGGTTTTACCATGCATTACGGCGACGGTAAAAAACTTACCTGTTGCGGTGACGAGCCGTTCCACGACTGCGAAAAAGAATATGTCTATGGCAGTGAATGGCTTTTACACGAGGCTTTTTGCCTGTATTCGCAGGCGGATATTTTTAAGCCGTATGAGAAAAACCATTCCACCGTTGCAGACGCCTGCAAACTTGCGGAAGAATTGAAAATTAAAAACCTTGTTTTGTATCATACGGAGGATAAGAATTTGCAAAACAGAAAAACTCTGTACTATAACGAGGGCAGAGAGTATTTCAGCGGAAACCTGTATATTCCGAATGACCTTGAGGTGTTTGAGGTTTAATAAAGGGTTGATCACAAAATATATTCTACAACTTTTATTTCAATGAAAGGAGGAATGTAAAGTGAAAAGGTTCAGATTTATAATCAAACGGCTGCTTTCAATGATAGTCATAATGTTTTTGGTATCATTTCTGGTGTTCGTTGTTCTGAGAATGTCAGACTCAGACCCTCTCACAGTAATGATAGGGAACAATCAATCCACTCCTGAACTCAGGCAGGCTCTTACAGAAAAATATCACCTTGACGACCCTGTGCATATACAGTATCTCAGGTGGATAAAGGGAGTTCTTTCAGGCGACTTCGGCACAGACTATGTTGACGGTCAGGACGTAAAAGGTCTTATAATGTCAAGGCTTCCAATAACATTCGGACTTGTGATAATGAGTTCCGTCATAGGCTCAGTGATAGCTGTTATAATGGGAGTTGCAGCGGCGCTGAGAAAAGGCAGACCCTCAGACGCAGCAATTTCAGGACTTATGCTTGTGCTTTCAGGTGCGCCGTCATTTTTGGTAAGCATACTGATACTTATTTTCATGACAAAGTACGTTCCTGGATATTCGTTTATCGGAACATATACAAATTTCGGAGAGTTCTTACAGCGTATAACGATACCGAGCCTGATAATGGCGCTGACGTTCGTTGCGATGCTTGGACGTATCACACGAAGCAACATGATAAATCAGCTTCAATCCCCTTATATCGCAACAGCGGCGGCAAAGGGATTAAAGCAAAGCAACATAACCTACAAGCACGCTTTTCACAACGCCGTTATTCCTGTTATAACAGTTGCAGGATATATGATAGCAGGCTCTATAGGCTCGACAGTAATAGTTGAGCAGGTCTTTTCTCTTCCTGGTATAGGCGGTCTGCTCATATCGGCGATAGAGGAAAACAATTTTCCAATAGTTCAGATACTTGTGCTTTTCATGCTTGGAGCTTATCTTGTAATGAGTTTTGTTATCGACATACTTTATACCGTTCTTGATCCGAGAGTTGATCTTAAATAAGGTGGGATTTTTAATGAAGAAGAAAAATAAAGCAGGAACGTTTTTCACACCTGTTGTGGCGGTGACGGGAATATTCCTTGCGGTCATAGTTTTCGTATCGCTCTTTGCAAGCGTTATCGCACCGTATGACCCTCTTGCCACAGACGTGAATGCCATATATGCTCCAGCCTTTTCTGAGGGACACATTTTCGGAACTGACGGACTTGGCAGAGATCTTTTTTCAAGGCTCATATGCAGTGCAAGAACTTCCATTCTGAATGCCTTTTTTATAGTTGCCATAGAGGTAGTCATAGGTGTTCCTCTTGGGCTTATCTGCGGATACTACAGAGGTCCTCTTGACAGTATCGTAATGAGGGTGTGGGACGTTATAAGTGCAATACCGCCACTTCTTCTTTCCTTTATCCTTATTGCGGTAATGGGAAAGGGCATGATGACAGGTATCATCGCCATAGGCATTTCTTATATCCCTCTTACAACAAAGACCGCAAGATCAATGATAATGACAGAGAAAAAGGCGGTGTATGTTGAAGCCTGCAAATCAATGGGCTTTTCAGACGCAAGGATAATTTTCGTGCATATCCTGCCGAACATCATCACCCCTATGATATCGCAGTTCACACTTGATATCGGTACGGCTATCACGTCAATGGCGACTCTGAGCTTTCTGGGACTTGGCGTTCAGGCTCCAAATGCCGACTGGGGAACGCTTCTCCGTGACGGCATGGGCAATCTTTATAATAGTTCGGCACTGCTTTTTATACCTGCAATATGCGTAATACTTGTAACAGTATCCATAAACCTTTTCAGCGACGGTGTTCAGAACTATCTCGACCCGTCATCAAGAAAGCTTCCGTCATTCAAGAAATACGAAAAGAAACACGGCATAAAGAAGCTTTCAGCAGTTAAGGCAAACGGGGAGGCGTAAAAGATGAAAAAAGGAAACGTTCTTGAAATAAAAGACCTTTCTGTAGACTTTATGACAGTTAGAGGTATCGTATACGCCGTTCAGGGCGTTGACCTTGAAGTGAAGCAAGGGGAGATACATGGTATCGTAGGCGAGAGCGGCTGCGGAAAAAGCGTAACATCAAAGTCGGTCATAAGGCTTCATAACGAGGAGACCACCAGATATGCAGGGGATATCTACATAAGAGATGACAGCGGCGAGAAAGATGTTCTTGCAATGAGCAAAAAGCAGCTCCGTGATTTCAGGGGCAGCACAGCCGCAATGATATTCCAAGACCCTATGACTTCCCTTGACCCTATCATGAAAGCAGGCGAGCAGATAGCAGAAATGCTAAGGGCGAAGAAAAACTTAAATCGCCGTGAAGCAAGAGAAAAGGTCATCGAGATGTTTGAAAAGATAGGCATAACACCTGCGGAGAAAAGATACGAGCAGTATCCGTTTGAAATGAGCGGAGGAATGTTACAGAGAATAATGATAGCAATGGCGCTTATATGCGAGCCGAAGCTTCTTATTGCAGACGAACCTACCACGGCGCTTGATGTTACTATCCAGGCGCAGATATTAAAGCTTATAAAAAAGCTCCAGCAGGAAAGCGGAACATCGGTAATATTCATCACTCACAACCTTGGTGTTGTGGCTGAGATTTGCGACAGCGTAACTGTAATGTATGCAGGAAAGGCTGTTGAGACCGCAAGCGTTGTGGATATTTTCGACCACCCTGCTCACCCATACACAAAGGCGCTCCTTGAAAGCAATCCAAGAGAGAGCGACACAGAAAAAAGAATGAAAAGCATACCTGGCAGCCCTCCGCTTCTGTATGAAAAGTTCAAGGGCTGTGCCTTTGCACCAAGATGTAAGTATGCTGACGATAAATGCAGAAGCTGCGTGCCTGTTACAGAAAATGTGTCTGAGGGACACAGCACAGCTTGCTTCAAGTGGCGGGAGGTGACATCACAATGAGCAAAGAAAAAGACAGACAGCCTTTTATAAGCGTCAGAGATCTGAAAAAGTATTTCTGCCTTGACAATTACAAGCTTGCAAAGGCAAAGACGAGATATATCCACGCCGTTGATGATGTTAGCTTTGATATATACAAAGGCGAGATATTCGGCATAATAGGCGAGAGCGGCTCGGGCAAATCAACCATAGGAAGATGCGTTCTGAAGCTTATCGACGTTGATTCAGGCGAGATATATTTTGACGGCAAAAACATAACTCATGTGAGCCGCAAGGAACAGCAGGAGCTGCGTTCAAGAATGCAAATGGTCTTTCAAAACCCTCTTGCTTCCTTTGATCCGAAAAAGACTATACGCTTTAGCCTTGAAGAATCTGCAAAGGTGCATAAGATAAAGCCTGAGGTCTACAAGGCGAGGATAAAACAGCTTATGGAGTATATAGCGCTTCCGGAGGACTTGCTCACAAGATATCCTAAAGACCTTTCGGGCGGTCAGCTCCAAAGGCTTGCAATAGCAAGGGCACTTATGCTGGAGCCTGATTTCATTCTTGCAGACGAGCCTGTTTCGGCACTTGACGTTTCTGTGCAGGCGCAGATATTGAATCTTATGCTCGACCTGAAAGAGGATAAAGGGCAGACGATACTTTTTATCTCCCATGATCTGAACGTTGTCCGTCACGTTTGCGACAGGATAGCGGTGGTATATCTGGGAGCGGTAATGGAAATGGGTACGGTGGAGCAGGTATATAACAGCGTTGCTCACCCTTACACTCAGGCACTTATTTCAGCAAAGCCAAAGGAACACCCTCTTGAAAATAAGAAGCATATCCTGCTGGAGGGAGATATACCGAACGCAGTGGATATCCCCGAGGGCTGTCGCTTTGCAGGCAGGTGCAGATATTTCAAAGAGGGCTTGTGCGACAACCGCACGCCAAAGCTCAAAGACATTGGAAACGGGCATTACGTTGCCTGTCATTTCCCACTAGGCATTGACCGCAGCAAGACTGCTTCGGATATGTAATAAATCTTTTGAAGAAAGGAAAGTTATCATGAAAAAATTCTCACGCAAGATCGCGGCCGCTGCTGCATTGGCAATAACAGTTTCAAGCTGTATGACAGGCTGCTTCAACAACACAGGTTCCGGTTCAGGTTCAGGTTCTTCAGGAGGAAATTCAGAGACAGTTCTCAGAGTAGGCTATACTCAGGAGCCGTCATCATTTGACCCTGCCGACTTCACTATCGTGGCGGCAACTCTCACAGGTTATGATTGCTATGACACGCTTCTTAACTTCTCACATGACGGCACAACAGTTGAGCCTGCCCTTGCAGAATCTTGGGAGCAGGTTGACGATACTACATACACATACAAGATAAGACAGGGAGTAAAGTTCTCAGACGGCAATGAAATGACAATGGACGATGTGCTTTATTCTCTTAACAGAGTAACAGAAGACAACTATTATATGAGCTATCTTTTTGCAAACGTTGACAGCTTTGAAGCCGACAACGATACTTGGACGCTGACAGTTCATCTTAAGCAGCCTGACTCATCATGGCAGTATGTTCCTGCAACATCAGCCTGCACTATAGTCGAGAAGTCTGTAACAGAGGAGCAAGGCGACAAGTACGGCACTGCTGACGGAAAGACTGTCGGCACAGGTCCTTACAAGCTTTCTTCATGGTCATCAGGAAGCGAGATAGTTCTTGAAAAGAACGAAAACTGGTGGGGCGACCCTGATACTCTCGATATCGACAAGGTAGAATATTACGTTATCGAGGACGAAAGCGCATTAGCACTTGCGGCAAAGGGCGGACAGATAGACTTTGTCGAGGGTATGTCAAACAGCGTTATGTCTGTATATCAGAGCTGTCAGAACTTCAATATCCTCTCATGCGAGGGAACGACTTCAAACTATATCGCATTCAACACAGCTTCAAAGCCGTTTGATGACGAGTGGGCAAGAAAGGCTGTTGCATATTGTATCGACCGTTCCCAGATAACAACAACTATCGGCGGTGATTATGCAAAGCAGTCGGCTGTTGTTCCAATGAGCGAATCCATGATGTATATGGATAAGGATAAGTGGGATTCAACTATCGCCGAAAGCGATGTTTATACTCAGGATTATGACAAGGTAAAGGAATGTCTTGCAAAGTCAAAGTATCCTGACGGCTTTGAGTTCGATTTCTATACGACTTCACAGACGCAGAAGCAGGCTGAGCTTCTCAAGTCAATGGTAGACGCAAGTGGCTCTATCACAATGAATCTTGTGGAAGTGCCTGACAGCGATATCTTCAGCTATATGTTCGGCTACAAGACAAAGGATAACGGCGAGAGATATTACAACGCAGTCGGCACATACATGATGTCAGACTTCCTTGACCCTATGGGAATGTTAAAGACATTATATGCAGGCTCTAACGCTTGCGAGGGCGGAACGAATGAAACACTTTGGACAAGCACAGAAGCAGACGGACTTCTTGATAAAGCGGCTCAGACAACAGACGACGCTGAGAAAATGGGTTACTATACTGACGCATATAAGATATTTGCTGATGAGTGCCCTTACCTTGGACTTTACACATCATCTGATGTTTACGCAGTAAGCGACAAGTTCACATATGACCCAAGCCCGATGTTCTGGTATAACTTCAGTTATGCAGACGTTCATGTGGCAAAATAAGAAATAATATGAAAAAGGAAGTGCGATAATGTATTCATCTCTGGATACCGTGTGGGTTCTTCTCTGCACAGCTTTGATATTCTTTATGCAGGCAGGCTTTGCAATGCTGGAAACAGGCTTCACCAGAGCAAAAAATGCAGGCAACATAATAATGAAAAACCTTATGGATTACTGCATAGGCTCTGTTCTTTTCTGGGTTATCGGCTTCAGCTTTTTGTATGGCGACTCCATAGGAGGATTTATCGGAACGCCAAGCCTGTTCGCAGCAGGAAAGTTTGCAGCCGCAGGAGATCTGCCTAAGCGAGTGTTCCTTATGTTCGCAACTGTCTTTTGTTCAACTGCCACGACTATAGTTTCAGGAGCAATGGCAGGCAGAACAAAGTTCAAGGCTTATCTTACATATTCGGCTGTTATGAGCGGAATAGTTTATCCTATAACAGGTCACTGGATATGGAACAGTGCAGGCTGGCTCAAAAGTATAGGCTTCCACGATTTCGCAGGCGGAACTGCCGTTCACGTTGTTGGCGGAACTACCGCTCTTATAGGTGCGCTGCTTGTGGGAGCAAGGATAGGCAAGTTTGATAAAAACGGCAAGGCGAGAGCCATACCGGGACATAATCTCACTATCGGAGCTTTGGGCATATTCATTTTGTGGATAGGCTGGTTCGGATTTAACGGTGGCTCGCTTCTCACCGCTCAGGGCGGCAATGCGGCGGCAAAGCTTGGGGATATTTTCTTTAACACAAACATATCTGCGGCGGCTTGTGCAATAGCTGCAATGTTCATCACATGGGTGCGCTACGGCAAGCCTGACGTGACAATGACCCTTAACGGAGCACTTGCAGGACTTGTGGCTTCCACCGCAGGCTGTGACACAGTTTCGGCAGGAGGAGCATTCTTTATCGGCATAACAGCAGGCTTTGTAATGGTGTTTGGTGTTGAGCTTATAACAAAGCTAAAGGCTGACGACCCTGTGGGTGCGGTAAGTGTTCACGGTCTGTGCGGAGCATGGGGAACGCTTATGACGGGCGTTTTCGCAAAGAAAAGCGGTCTTATATATTCAGGCAGCCCGAAGGATCTGCTTATACAGCTTGCAGGCGTGCTTTCAGTGGCGGCATGGACAGCGCTTATTATGGTGATAGTGTTCACAGTGATAAAGAAAACAATGGGTCTGAGAGTTAGCGAGAACACAGAGATAGTTGGTCTTGACAAGTGCGAGCATGGACTTTCAAGCAGTTATGCGGATCTTCTCAACACAGCTCAGTTCATCACCGCTGCCGCTGACGAGCCTTCAAAGGTGAGGGCTATAGACGAAGCCTCAGAGCTTAACGCTTCTGACTACAAGGCGGACGGAAAGATGCACAAGGTGGTCGTTCTTATGAACGTCGCAAAGTTCGAGATGCTGAAAAATGCTTTGGATAAGCTTGATATAACAGGTATGACAGTTACGCAGGTGAGCGGCTGTGGAATACAAAAAGGAAGCACTGAGCTTTACAGAGGCTCTGAGCTTGAATCAAGGCTTCTGCCTAAGATAAAGGTGGAGATAGTTATAAGCACTGTTCCTCTTGGACTTCTTATCGATACTATCAGAAAGGTACTTTATACGGGCAAGATAGGCGACGGAAAGATATTTGTTTATGACGTTGCAAACGTTGTGAAGATAAGAACAGGGGCAGAGGACGAGCAGGCTCTTGAATAAGCTGCCATAATAATTGGAATGGGGGACAAGATATGGCTGATGATATGAAATACACTGTGTTTTATACAGACGAAAACGGACAGCTTGTCCCGAATGGGGAAAAGCTTCTGAGCATAACCGAGATAGCAAAGTATCGAAACATACCTACCGAACGGCTTAGATATTACGATAAGATAGGGCTTTTAAGACCTGACTACGTTGACAAGCTCACAGGGCGGAGGTTTTATTCGGCACAGCAGTGTGAAAAGCTTGGCACTATAAAAGAGCTTCGCAGGCTGAACTTATCACTGAAAGAAATAGAGGACTATTTCAGCGACAGAAACCTTGAAAAGTCCGAGCGTGTTCTCAGACAGCGTTATGAGCTTTTACAGCAGGAGATATCGGATAAGCTTGAAATAAGCCGTGTGCTGAAAGAAAAGCTTAAATTTATCAGAGAGCTTAACAACACAGATTTCAAGCTTGATGACCCTGTTATAAAGGAGCTTCCTGAACGATATGCCCTCAAAGGGGAGAGCAACAAGTTCAGAACAAATCTCACTGGTATAGAGTTTATGAAGCTTGAGGAGGCTATAGGCGGAACTTCACCTGTGCTTGCCACTGATAAGGTGGCAATGACCATAAAAAACTCAGTTGACCCTGACGATATGGATTCCGAGGTCTGCCCTATGGTGTTCTGCTCGGCAGATCAGGCTGACAAGGAAAGCTTCACAACAGTGGCAGGAGGAAAATACGTTTGCGCTTTTCACAGGAATTGCTACAGCTATTTCGGTGAGCTTATAATGAAAATGCGCTGTCTTGCACAGGAGCATGGCTACACCCTTGGAAGCGTCGGAGTGATGATATACCGTATAGACATAACCCTTACGGACAACAGTGATGAAACTATTGCGGAGCTTCAGTTTCCGCTTATAAAAGAAAGCAGGGAGAAATAATCATGATAGACAGAAATGAACTGCACGCCATGAAAACGGCGGCAAGATTTGATGAATTTGGCAACACAAGATTTCCTACAATGGCAAAGAGAGCCGTTGAGTTTGGATTAGAGCCTGCGGACAGCATTAAAAGCGAGGGCATGAGCTGTTTTGCAAGAACAAATCTCGGCCCTACATACACAAGCCACGAAACTTTTCTCAGAAGTCCTTTCTGCGAGGATATCCATAAGGTGTCGGAATATGACGTTGCAGTGGTGGGTATCCCATATGACAGCGGTGCGTCAAACCGCTCAGGCACAAGACTTGGCCCTGCCGGCATAAGACACGCTTCTTCGCAGATATCCCCTTTCAACCCTGACTATGGCGTTGACCTATACGAAAACATAAAGCTTTGCGACGCAGGAGATATTTACACACTTCCTGCAAATGCCGAAAAGACTTTCGACCAGATAACAAAGGGCATAGGATATATATTCTCTCAGGGAGTAACGCCTATCGTTCTTGGGGGCGACCACTCTACCACTTTTCCTACGCTCAGGGGCATTTCAAAGTATATCGACGGCAATATCGGCGTTATCCATATCGACCGCCACAGCGATTGCGACGCTATCCAAATGGACGAAAAAATGCACGGCACAGAATGGTATCATTCCACTCACCTGCCTAACCTCAGCGCAAAAAATCTTGTGCAGATAGGCATAGGCGGAAACTGCTGCAAGTCATGGTCAAAATTCACCCGTGACAGCGGCTGTACTGCGATCTCAATGGAGGATATTGATAAGTATGGTATCGACAAGGTGGCAGAGCTTGCCCTGGATATCGCATGGAAGGGCTGTAAGGCAGTGTATGTGAGCCTTGATATAGACGTTCTGGAAGCTGCTTTCTGCCCGGGTACTGGCACACCTGATTTTGGCGGTATGCTCCCGAGAGAGCTTTTAAGGCTTCTCAAGCTCGTGACAGCTCCCGGTATCTGTGGAATGGACGTTGTGGAGGTATCTCCTCCGTTTGATGTGAGCGAGATAACTTCACTTGCGGCGTCAAGATGTATAATCAATGTGCTTTGCAATCTTGCGCTGAACAAGTCGCTATATAAACACTGATAATATTTGTATCTGAAAGAGGCAGCTTATGAATGATCGGCAGCTAAAGGAACTTATACTGGCGGCTAAGGGTAAGCTGCCTTTTGATATTTATTTTTACAACGCAAGAATAGTTGACGTTTACAGAGAACGGATAATAGACAGCGGCTCGGTGGGGATAAAAAACGGCATTATCGCCGCAGTTTGCCCTGACTTTGAGCCTAGAGCAACAGAGTTTATTGATTGCAGAGAAATGTATCTTGCGCCTTCTTTTATCGACGCTCATATGCACATAGAGTCCTCAAAGCTCACGCCTTTTGCATACTGCGAGGGCGCAGTGCCACACGGAACGGGCTGTGTATTCTTTGACCCTATGCAGATGTCGAATACTTTTGGTCTTAAGGGCATAAAAGCTATATGCGAAATGCTTGGGGAAATGCCCATAGAAAGTTTTTTACAGCTTTCTTCGCAGTATCTTTCCACCCTGAAAACGCAAGACGATATCACCAATGTTATCAAAGAGTGCAGGGCGAAAACTGTGGGGGAGATAAGCGGTGCTGTGGTCGGGAATGAGGAGATAATAAAGCTTCTCGGTGCGGCAAAAAGGGCAGGTGTAAAGGTGAACGGTCACTGTCCGTCAATGGGATTTCGTGACGTTCAGACGGCGGCTTGCGCCGGGCTTTGTGACGACCATGAGTGCGAAAGCATAAGCGACCTTGAGCAGCGGCTAGCCTGCGGAATGGCGGTGTTGGTAAGAGAGGGAACTATAGAGCCGAACTGCCGAACTCTTTGCGAGGGGATAGTAAAAAATCATATCCCTACGGACGATATAATGTTCTGCACTGATGACAAGTCTGCGGAGGATATAAAGGAAAACGGCTGTATAGATAATGCTCTGCGCATTGCAGTGAAATGCGGTATTTCCCCTGTGTCAGCAATAAAAACTCTCAACGTCGCAAGGCACTATGGTGTTGACGATATCATAGGCTCGGTCGCTCCCTCAAAAAAGGCGAATTTTCTGCTTATGGATAGCCTTGAAAATGTGACAGTGAAAAAGGTCTATCATCAGGGCAGGCTTGTGGCTGAAAACGGCGAGTTTCTTTGCAGGCATGAGTTTGATATAACTTGCTATCCTGAGCTTAAAAACACTGTGATATTGCCCAGAGGGCTTGACAGCCATTCTTTTGAGATAAAAGCAGGCTTTGAGAGGGGCTATGTTACTGCAAATGCAATTGAAATGCCCGAGGGTGGCATAGTCACAAGGCTTGTAAAAGGCAGGCTTGAAGTCAGCAACGGCATTGTATGCGGTGATACAAAAGCCGATATTCTGCCCATATTCGTTGTTGAGCGTTTCGGCAGGAGTGGTGAGATAGGCAGTGGCTTTATAAAAGGTCTTGGCATTAAAAGGGGAGCTGTTGCCGCAAGCTTTGCTCAGGAGAGCAATAATGTCGTTGTATCGGGCGTTGACCCTGCGGATATGCTTTGCGCTGTGAAAGCTGTTGAAGCCAACGGCGGCGGTGCGGCTATGGCTATTGACGGCAAGGTGGCAGGGCTTTACTCCCTTCCTGTGGCAGGCATACTAAGCGGTGAAAACATCACAGGCGAGATAAAGGCACAGAAAGCTTTCAGAGAAGCCCTTGCCCTCACAGGCGGAAACATACAGCGTATGACGGTGGTGCTTACAGTGTCGCTGTGTCAGACTATCCCAGAGGTGGGGCTGACGGAAAAAGGGCTTTTTGACGTAAACCAGCAAAGATACATACCCACATTCACAGGCGGTGAAGAATTTGAAGAATAAGCCGGAAAATGTAATAATGACAGAGGGCGACCCTAAGAAAATAATATTCCGATTTGCACAGCCTCTTATATTTGCAAACCTTTTTCAGCAGCTTTACAACACCATGGACACCATAATAGTGGGCAAGATAAATGGTGACGAAGCTCTTGCGGCGGTGGGAGTTTCCTTTGCAGTGACAATGGTCATGATAGCCGTCGCAACTGGTACGGGCATAGGAACATCGGTGCTTATAGCGAAATACTGCGGTGCTGGTCAAGACGGGCATTTCCACTGTGCTGATATTTTCACTTATGGTCGCAGCGTTGATAGCGGTTCTTGGGGTGGTGCTTAGTATGCCGCTTTTAAGACTTCTGAAAACGCCGCAGAATATCATAAATGACGCTGCAAACTATCTGCGGATATATTCCTTAGGTATGCCGTTTATGTTTCTTTACAACGTGCAAGCGTCGGTATTTAGTGCTCTTGGCAACTCAAAGACGCCTTTTCATCTGCTTGTGATGTCCTCTTTGCTGAACATAGGGCTTGACCTTTTGTTTGTAGGGGGATTTTCCATGGGCGTATCAGGTGCGGCATGGGCGACTTTCATTGCTCAGGGAGTATCGGCAGTGATATCGTTTCTGCTTCTTACTGACAAGGTATACAGGAAAGACCATGAAAGAGCAGAGTTCAGCTTCTTTTCGGGGGCAGTGTTAAAAGAGATGTCGTCCTATGCGGCAGTATCGGTGATACAGCAGTCAGTGGTGTCGGTGGGGATGTTAATAGTGCAGTCTGCGGTCAATCCCTTTGGCTCGGACGTGCTTGCAGGGTACACGGCGGCTTCAAAGATAGACTCCTTTGCGATAATGCCGTTCATAGCTTGCGGAAATGCGGTATCCACCTACACAGCACAAAATCTTGGGGCAGGCAAAAAAGAGCGTATCAGAGAGGGCTACAAGGCGAGCGTGCTGTTATGTGCAGGCATAGCGGTGATAGAATTTGCAGTGATAATGCTTCTCAGGCGGCGATTCCTGGGCTTTTTTATGGACTTGTCAAGCTCCTCAGCTTCCGCCATAGAAACAGGCATGGGCTACATGACAGACCTTGCGTTTTGTTATATAATAATGGGAATAAATTCAAGCTTCAACGGAATGTTAAGGGGGCTTGGGTGTTTGAAGCTGTTTTTATCCGGAAGCATAATAAATCTCACGTTCCGAATTATTTTCACTTACGCTCTAGTATCGGTCATAGGCGTATCGGCAGTATGGCTGTCAATGCCGGCAGGCTGGGTTCTGAGTTTTATTTACGGGAGAGTGGGGTATAGGATCATGTGCAAGAAGAAAGATAGTGCAGGGATAAGCGATATATGATAGGTAAAGCATTAGCTTCCGAGCAGTTGTCAGCGGCTGTTCGGAAGCTGTTTTATTGTAAAACAAAAACTCGCAAACCCTCGTAAATAAAGGATTTGCAAGCTTTCTAACTTGGTGCGGCAAACGGGACTTGAACCCGTACGTCAAGGACACACGCCCCTCAAACGTGCCTGTCTGCCAATTCCAGCACACTCGCTCTTCATGTTTTTCATGTGTCGCATTCAGCTTTATTATTATAGCAGAAAAACAGAGGTCTGTCAATAGCCGAAATCACTTTTTATGTTTATTTTTTGTAAATATAGAGTGAATTTCAGAGAAGAACCGCTTTTTCTGCATTTCATACCCCAGGACAAAAACAAAAAAGCAGATTCCATGAGGGATTTCCGCACGAAATCTGCTTTGTGATTCTTTTCAATACAGTGCTTACAGCATCTCAGATACATCATCTGCGATCTGTTCTGCTGTCAGATGATTCTCTTTCAGAACTTCCTGTACATTATAACGATCGAAGAATTCTTTTTTCAGACCAAAGCACTTTGTCTTTACGGCAGAGTCGCCGTAAAACCGGGCGATCTTCTCACCGAATCCGCCGTCCAGAATGCCGTCCTCCAGCGTAATCACAACCTTGTGATCTGCTTTCAGCTGTTCCAGCAGTGCGGTGTCCTGTCCGGTGATATAATACGGGTTGATAACAGTCGGTGCAGTACCGGTCTTTTCCCGGATCTTCTCGGCTGCTGCCACACCCAGGTGATAGAACGAACCCAGCGCCAGAATTGCCACGCCGCTTCCCTGCTGTGTCACTTCATAGCGGTTCAGTTCTCCGAAGTCCTTTGTCACTGCCTTGCCGTCCGAAACATACTGTGCCGGCACACGGATCGCAACCGGATGTTCGTTCTGATCCAGCGCCCAATCCAGCATTGCCTGATAATCCTCCACCGTTACCGGCGCCAGATAAACCAGGTTCGGGATGTTGGAGATCATGGGAATATCGTAGATGCCCAGATGTGTCACATCATTCATGCCAAAGACAGAGGCTGCAAAAACGGAGATCGTCACAGCGCTTTGATTGATGCAGACATCCTGGGACAGTTGGTCATAGGTGCGCTGTAAGAAAGAACTGTATACGCCCCAGAACGGCTTTCCGCCGTTTTTCGCAATACCGGATGCCATAGCGGCAGCCTGCTCTTCTGCAATGCCTACATCAATGAACTGTTTGCCTGCCTTTTTCCGGATATCTTCCGTAAATCCGAATACGGTAGGCGTAGCAGAAGTAATGGCACAGACACGCTTGTCCTCTGCCATCTTCTTTTGCAGGTACTCACAGGTAAAGCTGCCGAAATCGCCGTCACCGCCGAACGAAACCGTAGTCTTTCCGGTAGCCGGATCAAACGGCATACACCAGTGCCACTGCTCCTTGTGCTGTTCTGCCAGTTCATAACCCTTGCCCTTCTGTGTCACGATGTGTACCACTACCGGCTTTGTGCTGTCCTTGACCTGGCGGAATGCAGCGATCAGAGACGGGATATCGTTGCCGCCTTTCACAAAAACATAGTCCAGTCCCATTGCCCGGAACAGGTTGCACTCTGCCTTGCCGTCTGTATCCCGGAGGAGTTTCAGATTCTTGTACAGACCGCCGTGGTTCTCTGCGATGGACATATCGTTGTCATTGACCACAATGATAAAGTTGGTGTCCATCTCGCCGGCAAAGTCCAGACCCTCCAGCGCCTCGCCACCGCTGAGTGAGCCGTCACCGATCACAGCGATCACATTGCCGCTTTCGCCGTTCAGATCACGTCCCTTTGCCAGACCGCTGGCAAGGCTGACAGAGGTGGAAGTATGACCCACGGTAAAGAAATCGTGCTTGCTCTCATGCGGATCGGTATAGCCGGAAATATCGTCGAAATGTTCCTCATAGAGATATGCGTCTTTTCTGCCGGTCAGCATCTTGTGGGATAGCTCTGGTGGGAAACGTCAAAAACGATCTTATCCTTCGGGGAATCAAACACATAGTGCAGTGCGATGGTCGTCTCCACCATGCCGAAGTTCGGCCCGAAGTGACCGCCGTGCTTGCTCAGACGGAACATCAAAGCCTGGCGCATTTCAGCCGCCAGCGCATTCATCTCGTCTTGATTCAGTTTCTTCACATCTTCCGGTGCATTGATTTTTTCCAGATACATGGTTTTCCTCCTAATCGTTTTCATTCTTCGGGGAACATTTGTCCCAGGTGAGTTTTCCGGTTTTTACTGCCTCTTCATAGCGGCTGATCTTATAATTCAGCCGTTCCAGCGTGACGTCGATCTGTGCCTTTTGATCCAGCAGAGCATCCCGCTGATCCAGCAGCAGCTGAAGCCGTGCCGGAATGGTATTGTCACCTTCCTGGCAAAGCTTGACGTATTCGATCATCACCTCCACCGGCAGACCGGCATTCCGCATACAAATGGCAAGCTCCACCCAGCCCAGATCATCCGGCTGGTAGTCCCGGTTGCCGCTGGGCGTCCGGGTCACTCTGGGGATCATGCCAACACGCTCATAATAGCGCAGCGTGTCCTGCGAAATGTGATAGGTTTCACTGACTTCCTTGATGGTCATGCTTTCTCTCACCTCCTGCAAGCATATTATAGCACCTGGAGTCAGCTCCAAGTCAATACCCAAACGCAAAAGTTTACATTTTAGACACAACGCAAAAAGCACTGCGGAACGGTTTTGTTCCGCAGTGCTTTTTTTGGATTATGATTTTATTGTCTGATAAAAATTCGGGTTTCCCAGCGGTTCTGCTGTCAGACGGAATATCACACAGCCATCGGGACAAACCACAGTCTTGCTGTATTTTCCGTCGCCGCCAAGATTTCTCAAATCGCCGCCGCTGCGCACTGCATCCATCAGCGGATACAACAGTAGCATGACCTTGCTGCATATCCCATAGCCATCTGTATTCACCGAACAACCATAGGTACAGCAGTAGCGATCTCCGATCTCTTCCCCGTTTCGACAGTAATTTTCCGTCTGTTCACTCTGAAGGAATCCGGTCACCGTTATGGTAAATGCAAATTCTTCTGCAAACCATTTTTTCATTGCTGTTCCTCTTTTCAGTTTGTCTGCTGAATCGAATCAATTTTCCACTGTCCGTTTTCCAAAACGATCTGCGCCGTCAGCGTTGCAGATGCGCCAAAGTCGTCATACTGCATGGATGCAGTGAATGCGCTATCTGAGAGATCCGAGACCTCTGCTTTTCCGGAAGTCCAGGAGAATCCGCCGCTGGTGGCAAACTGCCTGCT
>ERZ1106919.630-NODE-630-length-27731-cov-5.985113_pt1 | contig 27731 bp, 23 predicted proteins | sample MGYA00403654_ERZ1106919 | MGnify/ENA primary metagenome ERZ1106919 (study PRJEB35170, sample SAMEA104062450) | human gut metagenome | biome: human gut; feature: human-associated habitat; material: faeces | place: Denmark | collected 2012-10-08 ... | reverse complement strand
GCGCCTTACTATCGTGAGGCGCGAGTGACGGTAGTTGGGCGGCAGACTGCGTGCGAGGTGGTACTGCTGCGCTCGCCGTGAGTATTAAGAAAACATCCTGCCGTGTGCTTGACAGGGCGGAATGTTTTGATATAATGAACATATAGAAAGAGGGCGCTGCGACAAGCGGTTAGCCTCTAATCAAGTAAATGTACTTAGCAAAAACTAAGAAACCGTCACTTGGCAGAGTGGCGGTTTCTGCTTTTCACAATAATAGTGACTGTAACGTCTCCAATATGGAATGTGATCCGCATCGTCTCACCCCCTTTCGGAGATGTGACCAACCGCCTGCCGTTCGTGCAGCGCCTTGTATTTACCGTACCACAGTTTTCAACAAATTGCAACATCTGTTTCATCTGGCCGCGGCGAGCACAGCAATGCCGCGTCCGCACGCAGTCCGCCGCCGTGCTATCGTCACACGCGCCTCACGATAGTAAGGCGCGGTTGCGAGTGGTGACGAAACGTAGGGATTCGTGGCGAAGCCACGTACACCGCACCTGATTGCGCAGCGCGTGCAGCTCTTCGAGCCACAGACTGCCAATGTAAGCGGGGTCGAGGGGCAAGACCCCTCGTCCTTTCTCTCGGGGGTCTAAGGGGGATGCTCTCTTTTGAGAAAGAGAGTATCCCCTTTTTATGCACTCCCGCGCGGCGTGGGAATTCCTCGCCGCTCTGCGAGCGGCATTATTCTTTATTCGGTTCGGGATCGCCCGCCAGCGAATCGAGATACAGATACAGCCCCATCAGCTCACGGAAGCCCGCGAGGACTTCGTCCTTGAGCTCCGGCGTGAACAGCACGCCTTCGGGATTGTCGTCATAGCCGACGGCGATATTTTTCGCGTTGTACCACGGGTTCAGGAGCTTGCCGACGTCGCCCTTCGGGCGCTTGAACTGCTCGCCGGAGAGCGTGAAGCGGGATTTATTCAGCTTGCGCACGAGCTTTTCAAGCCTTTTGGGGTCGGTCTCGATGCGGCGGCGGAGCTTGGCCATCGTGGCGGGGGAGGCGTCCCAGTAGCCGCAACCGTAGCTGAAGTAATTCGGTGCGATCTCGAAATACAGCGCGGGGACGCCCTCGAAGCGCTCGTGCGGGCGCTCGATCGTGAACCACAGGTGGTCCTTATATGGGCCGCGGCCAAAGAGACGGCGAGCGTCGCGGTAGATGCGGCAGACGTGTAATTTCAGCGACTGCTTGGGATATGCCGCGGCGATCGCGTCAAAAATTTCGCTGCCGAGCTCGCGCATCGGCCGGTCAACGAGCGCGAGAAACTGCTCTTTTCGCGGCAGGAACCACTCGCGGTTGTTGTTGAATTTGATGCCCCAGAGGAACTCGACGGCCTCGGGCGTAAAACCTTGAAACATGATCCACCTCAAAGAAAAATTTGCAACGATGGCAGTATACCACCGAAAACGCGAAAAAAACAAGAGGGATCTCGCACCAGATCCCTCTTGTCTCAGAGGAGCACCGTCCTGTTTTTACCCAAAAACAGGAACAGAAAAAAGCAAAGTTACTTTGTGGCGTGGTCGACCGAGTACATGTGCTCGATGAGGTCGAGCACCTTGTTGGAGTAGCCGATCTCGTTGTCGTACCAGCTCACGACCTTGACGAACGTATCCGTCAGGGCGATACCGGCCTTGGCGTCGAAGATGGACGTGCGCGTATCGCCGAGGAAGTCGGAGGAAACGACCTGCTCGTCGGTGTAGCCGAGGATGCCCTTGAGCTCGCCCTCGCTGGCCTTCTTCATGGCCGCGCAGATCTCATCGTAGGTGGCAGGCTTTTCAAGGTTGACGGTCAGGTCGACGACGGAGACATCCAGCGTGGGAACGCGCATGGACATACCGGTCAGCTTGCCGTTGAGCGAGGGGATGACTTTGCCGACGGCCTTGGCGGCGCCGGTGGAGGAGGGGATGATGTTGCCCGTGGCCGCGCGGCCGCCGCGCCAGTCCTTCAGGGACGGGCCGTCCACGGTCTTCTGCGTGGCGGTGACGGAGTGCACGGTGGTCATCAGGCCATCCTTGATGCCGAAGCAGTCGTTCAGAACCTTGGCGATGGGGGCCAGGCAGTTCGTGGTGCACGAGGCGTTGGAGACGAAGTGCATGTCGCTCGTGTAGGAATCGAGGTTGACGCCGCAGACGAACATCGGCGTGTCATCCTTGGACGGGGCGGACATGACGACCTTCTTCGCGCCGGCGTCGATGTGCGCCTGCGCCTTTTCCTTCGTCAGGAACAGGCCCGTGGATTCGACGACGTACTCCGCGCCGATCTTACCCCAGGGCAGGTCCGCGGGGTTGCGCTCGGCGAAGACGGGGATCTCGCGGCCGTTGACCACGATGCCGTAGTCGTTGCTCTTCACATCGGCGGCGAATCTGCCGTGCATAGTATCGTATTTCAACATGTAGGCCAGATAATCGGCGGGGCAGAGGTCATTGATGCCCACGATCTCGATCTCAGGATGGTTCAGGCTTGCGCGAAAGACCATACGGCCAATGCGGCCAAAGCCGTTAATACCGACCTTAATACTCATAAAACTTACTTCCTTCCTGTTTATCGGAATATATCGAATGTTTGGTACATTTAGATATTATATAGCAGTAGTTTCGTTTTGCAAGTCCTTTTTTGCAAAAACTCTATTTTTTTCATAATTTCCACAAATTCCTTGCTTTTTGACCGAAATTTTGCTACCCTCATACTACAACGCTGTACAACAAAACGTTCTAAGCGCGAGCTTATCGCGAAAACACCAATTCTTTCCGCGCAAACTCCGCCTCCCTGCGGTGAATGCTACCGGTAGGAGAACTTTTATTAGGAGACGCTATGCGGGATTATACTGAAGAAGAACTGAAAATGCTGTCGGATGTGCTGCCGAATATTGCATTGCAGCTGCGCACCTCGCTTTCGACGATCTACACGGCGGTCGACCGCCTGGCACCGCAGGAGACGCGGGAGAAGGACCCGAAGACTGACCGCACCGCCGCGGCATTTTACCAGAGCTATTACCAGCTTTACCGCGTCATCAGTAATCTGACTGACGCGGGGAACCTGTTTGAGCGCAAGCGTTTCGAGCTCTACGATGACGACATTGTCGGCGTCTGCCGCAGCGTGTGCGCCGAGGTGGACTTCCTTTTTGCGCAGCGCGGCGTGGAGCTCGACTTTCTCGCCGACCGCGACAGCCGCATCATCGCCCTCGACGCCGAGGCCATCCGCAAGCTGCTGCTGAATCTCCTCTCCAACGCGCTTAAATTTACGCCCAAGGGCGGCAGTGTCCGCGTGCGCGTGAAAACGGAGGGGAGATTTGTCAAGATCACCGTGGCGGACACGGGAAAGGGCATGGACAGCGACACGCTGACCCATTTGTTCGACCGCTTTATGGACGGCGGGCAGGACCCCATGCCGCCGCGCGGCTTGGGACTGGGCCTTCCCATCTGCCAGCGCATCGCGCAGGGCCATGGGGGCATGATCGTCGCGCAGTCGGAGGAGGGAAAGGGCTCGCTCTTTACCGTCTCGCTCCCTGCGGTAAAGGCCGGGCGCGTACAGCTCAAGGACCGCGGCAGCGACTACGCCGGCGGCTTCAACCGCACGCTCGTGGAGATGTCCGACGCGCTTTCGAGCGAGGCATTTCTGCAAAAGTATCTGGATTAAGGGACACAGATGAAGAAAAAAGTTTTGATCGCCATGAGCGGCGGCGTGGATTCCTCCGCCGCCGCGCTTTTGCTGCAAAAGCAGGGCTACGAGTGCGCGGGCGCGACGCTGTCGCTCTGCGGCAACGAGACGGACGGCGCGAAGCGCATTGCCGACGGTCTCGGTATGCCGTTTTACATCTTCGACGAGCACGAGCTTTTTGCGCGCGAGGTGATGGATCACTTCGTCAGCGAGTACCGCGCGGGCCGCACGCCGAATCCCTGCATTGACTGCAACCGCTGCCTCAAGTTTGGCGCATTTTTGGACCGCGCGCTGGAGATGGGCTTTGACTACATCGCGACGGGGCACTATGCCCGCGTCGGCTATGACGAAGCGAGCGGACGTTACCGGCTGCTGCGCGGCGAGAGCCGCGCGAAGGACCAGAGCTACGTGCTCTATCAGCTCACGCAGGAACAGCTCTCGCACCTGCTGCTGCCGGTCGGCAGCTTTGAAAAGCCGGAAATTCGCGAACAGGCGGAGGAGGCGGGCCTTGCAAACGCCCATCAGGCCGATTCACAGGACATCTGCTTCATCCCCGACGGGGACTATGTGCGCTTTCTGCGCGACTATGGCGGCGTGACGCCGCAGCCCGGCGACTTTGTCGACGAAACGGGCCGCGTGCTCGGCCGCCACCGCGGTTTGGAGTGCTACACGGCGGGGCAGCGCAAGGGCCTCGGCGTGAGCGCGGACCGCCCGCTCTATGTGATCTCCAAAAATGCCGAAAATAATACCGTGCTGCTCGGCGACAACGAGGAACTGTTTTCCGCAGCGCTGCTCGCCTCGCGCGTGAACTGGATCGCGGGGGAGACGCCTGCGGAAAAAGTCTATTGCACCGCCAAAACGCGCTACAGCCAGAAAGAGTGCGACGCCGTCGTCACACCGCTGGAAGGAGGCTACGCGCACGTCGAGCTCCTCACGCCCCAGCGCGCTGTCACGGCAGGACAGGCCGTCGTCTTCTATGATGGCGAAGAGGTCCTCGGCGGCGGCACGATCGAAAAGGCGTTATAAAAGTGAGAAAAGGCTCCGCGAAAGCGGAGCCTTTTGGCATATTATCGTTCGCTGACATGCGCCTCGCTGCCGAAGATCATGTCGTCCACGTCGCCATGACGGATGTTGTCTTTTTCCTTCATTGTACCATTCCTTTCAGCTTTTCTCTCACCCGGCTATTATATGCGCGAGCAAACGAAAAGTTGTACGAAAAAGGACGGCAGAGGATAAAAAAGCGTCTCGCAGATTTTTACGCGCAAGAGGGACATTGTATCTGCAAGATCAAAAAGCGTCGCAGACTTTCGCGTCCGCAGACGCGAAATAAATTTCGATCATAAATCGCCGCGACATGTGCGTGGCGATTTATTCTTCTCGCTCTGCGCGTGTCGCAGCCGCCCTGCGGGCGGCAAGGCACGAAGCGGAGTGTGATCCCCCTCAAAAAAGCGGCAAAAGCCGCTTTTTTGAAGTCAATATCGCCTGTTTAGGATCTCCACCACGTCCGCCAGCGCGCCGTCCTTGCAGTGGCAGACGATGTGCGCCCCCCATTCCTTGACCTCGGGGATGGCGTTTTCGGGCGCGAAGCCGATCTCGGAGACCTCGAGCATCGGAATGTCATTGTTGTGGTCGCCGATGCAGTAGATGTCCTTGCGCGCAACGCCGAGGAGCTTGGCAAGCTTTAAGATCATGCCGCCCTTCGTCGCGCCGCGGCGCGTCAGCTCGAGCAGGTGATCGCTCGAAAAGATGAGCTCGTAGCGTTTTCCCCAGTCCCGAGAGACGATAAAATCGCGCACCTGCTCCAAAAGCGGCTTTTCCTCTTCAAAGAGCAGCTTGATGATCGGCAGGTCCACCTCGCGGAAGTCCTTGACCTCCTCGGTCTTCGCGCGCGTCAGGTGCTCGTGGTTGCGCGTGTAGTCGTTCGGGTGCAGGACGTGGATGCGGCGGTCGTCGTGGTAGATCTCGAAGCACAGGCCGGGGAAGCGCGCGAGCAGCGCGTCGACGTGATCGTAGATGTCCGCGTCTAAAAACGCGGTCTCCACATAGCAGTCCTTGTTGAAGTCATAGATGGCCGCGCCGTTGGCGATGACGCAGGGGGCGTTGCAGGGCAGATCCTTGGCGTAGCGGGCAAAGGCAGGCAGCGCGCGGCCGGTGGAGATCGAAAAATAGCCGCCGTTTTGGATGAAGTACTCAACTGCCTCGCGGTTGCGCGCGCTCATCGGCGGGATGTCCTCACCGCGCTCGAGCGCGCCCTGCGTATAGACGAGCGTGTTGTCAAAGTCGCTGGCGAGCAGCACCTTGTTGAATTTCAGCATGATGGATCCTCTCTTCTTCTCTCGTTGTTTTTCGGCAAAAGTATACCACGGCGCGGGAGAAATGAAAAGGGATGTTTTGCGTAAAGATATCAGCCGATGATGCCGAATTTTCCTTTGATAAAATGACGGTAGTCGGGCTGCTTTTCGGCATTTTCGTATTCATGTTTCATGGTTTGCCATATCCAGGCGCGGAACGGATCGTCGGTCTGCGCATAGTGCAGAATGCGCAGCAGCCCCTCCCGCTCTGCGCGGAGAATGGCCTCATAGGCATCGGGGACGAACTCGCACGAGACGACTGCTACCGCCTCTTCGGACGTGACCGCGAACGGCACGTCGGAAACAGGGGCGGTATTTGCCGGTTCCGCGCCGTAGATATAGCCGGAGACGCCGGCATAGGTCTCCTCCAGTGCGTTGGGGTAGTATTCCTCCAGCCGCTGCACGCCGTCTAAGTCGAAGCCGTAAGGCCCCCATTTTTCCCACCGGCCCGTGTGGACAAAGCCGGTGTCGCGGCAGTATTTTTCAACGGCATTGCTCAGATAGACCAGCACATTTTCCCGTTTCTTCGAAAAATAGACGAGCGGGTGGCCATGGTTGGAGACGTGCGGCGTGAGGACGGTGAGACCGCCGGTGGGGGAGGCATGGTACAGCATGGAAGCAATTCCTTTCCGCCTTTTGGCAAAACCGCCGCGAAACAACTGTGCTTCGCGGCGGTTCTATTTCTTGTTTACGCTTCGTTCTTCGGCGCGGGGGCTTCGCCGCCATGACCGCCACTTCTGCGGCGGCCTCTGCCGCCGCGGTGGCTGCGGCGGCGCGGCTTGTTCTCGCCGCCCTCAATCGCGCCCTCGGTTTTCGGCGGGCGGGGCGGACGCGGGGCTTTCGGCGCGTCGGGAGTTTCGCTGTTCGGCTTGCTCTGGCGCGGGGCGCGGCGCTCGCCGTTCTTGTCGGGATTGCGGGGCGGACGTTCGCTGCTCGGCTTATCGCCGCGCGCGGGGCGTTCGCTTCGCTTTTCGGCGGGCTTGTCGCCACCCTTTTGGGGCGTGTTTTCACTCTTCGGCGCGGCGGACTTCTCGCCGCCTTCGCCGCTGCCCTTGCCGCGGCCTCTGCCGCCGCGATGACCGCGGCCGCCGCGGCGGGAACGGCGCTTTTCCTTCTCCTCCTCGTCAGCGGTGGGGGCGTCCGCTTTTGCGACGGGGGCCGTCCACTGTTCGGGCGGCACGATGGGCTTGGCAGACGAGAAGAAGTTCAGCGCCAGCTGCGGCTCCTCCGGCGGTTCCTGATAGCGCTCGGGAAGCGTCGTGGGGAGCTCGATGCCGTCGCGCGAGCCCTTGCCGTTGCGCAGCACCTGAATCTCGCACGTGCGGTAGCGCTTGGGGCTCTCGTTCTGCCCGTCGAGGCGCACGAGCACCTGCTCGCGCAGAATGTCGACCGAGCTCACGTTGCCAAGGCCGTCGGGCGTTGCGACAAACGAATCCTGCTTCGGGCAGCGGCGCACCGCGTCCTCGTAGGCGTTCTGCTCGTATTTGAGGCAGCACATGAGCCTGCCGCACGTGCCGGAAATCTTCGTCGGGTTCAGGCTCAGATTCTGCGTCTTGGCCATCTTGATCGAAACGGGGACGAAGTCGTCCAAAAACTGCGAGCAGCAGAAAGGCCGGCCGCAGATGCCGAGGCCACCGAGCATCTTCGCCTCGTCGCGCACGCCGATCTGCCGCAGCTCGATGCGGGCACGGAACACACCGGCTAAGTCGCGCACGAGCTCGCGGAAGTCCACGCGCCCATCGGACGTGAAGAAAAAGATGATCTTGCTGCCGTCGAAGTTGCTCTCCACGCGCACGAGCTTCATGTCGAGCCCGCGCTCGGCGATCTTCTTCTGGCAGACCTCGAAGGCGTTCTTTTCGCGCGTTTTGTTGTAGGCGTAGGTGCGGTCATCGTTCTCCGTCGCCACGCGCACGAGCGGGCGCAGCGGTTGGACGACGGAATCGTCCTCCACCTCATGGTTGCCCGAGACGCACTGGGCGTACTCGAGCCCCTGCGCGGTCTCGACGATGACGAACTGGTTGGGTTCGACCGTGATGCCGTGCGGGTCAAAATAATATTCCTTGCATCCGCCGCGGAAGCGGACTCCGATCACTTCTGTCAAAGGGTTTCCTCCAATTCAACGGCGAAGCCGCCCAGCGTGGGCCCGACGCCGACGTTATAGGTGCATTTATTGCGGTAGTCCTGCAATAAATCTATTGTGCCGAGTAATTTGGCTTTTGTCAAGCGCGAAGCCAGCGACCGCGCGATGCGAAGCGCATCTTCCGGCACGCTCACGCCGTACTGCCCCAGCAGGGCGGACGAGAGCAGAAGCCGCGTCCCCTCGAAAAGCGAGGACAGGTCGTCGCGCGTGACCTTCTGCGTTTCGAGCTTTGCGAGGAATGCCGCGCGGGACGCGCGCGACCCCTCGGCGATGAGCCGCGCGAGCTCGAGCGCGAGCTCGTCAGGCGCGCCGCCCTCTTCGACGGTGGGGGAGAGCTTGACCTCCACGCAGCGCGAGCGGATGGTCTGGAGCAGAACCGCCGGATTTTCCGCGCAGAAGAAGAACGCTGCATAAGCGGGCCCCTCCTCCACGAGCTTCAAAAGCACGTTCTGGTCCTTTTCCGTCAGGATGGTGCAGTCCTCGAAAATGTAGACCTTGCGCGCGCCCTCGTTCGGGCGGATGAACGCGTCGGCTCGCATCGCGCGCACCGTGTCGATCGAGAGCTCCTTGTGCTCTGCGTCGCGCACGAACGTGACGTCGGGGTGGATGTCCTGCATCACCTTGCGGCAGGCAGGGCAGGCGAGGCAGGGCTTGCTTTCCGCTGTGCACTCCATCGCCGCGGCGGCATAGCGCGCAGCGCTCACGCGGTCGCCGCTGCCGCTGAAAATGAGTGCGTGCGACAGTGCGCCGCGCTTTGCCGCGGCGCGAAGACGCGCCGCCGTATCGGTTTTTGCAAAATCCAAAAGCTCCATTGCCCGCTCCATGCTCTGTACTCTGCGCGCATTTCCAGCGCAAATTTAAAAATAGTATATCGCAAAAGTGCGGCGCTTGCAAGAAAATCCGCGCCCCGCGACGGAAAAACAGAACGATTTTGCGCCAAATTACGTTTTGTGGGAGAAAAAATGCGGAAAGTCGACAAAAATTTCACAACTTGTTATTGAAAGTCGGGGATTTTCTGTCTATAATAATATGGCTTGATAATGATCACACAGCGATACATTTTTAATGGAGGAAAACCAATGAGCAAAAAGTATGTCTACCTGTTCTCGGAAGGCAACGCTACCATGCGTGAGCTTCTGGGCGGCAAGGGCGCGAACCTGGCCGAGATGACCAACATCGGTCTGCCCGTGCCCCAGGGCTTCACCATCACGACCGAAGCCTGCACCCAGTATTACGAGGACGGCCGCAAGATCAACGACGAGATCATGGCAGAGATCATGGAATACGTCGCGAAGATGGAAGAGATGAACGGCAAGAAGTTCGGCGATCTGAAGAACCCCCTGCTCGTCTCCGTCCGTTCCGGCGCGCGCGCTTCCATGCCCGGCATGATGGATACCATCCTGAACCTCGGTCTCAACGACGACGTCGTCGCCGCCATGATCGCGGGCAACCCCGACCCCAACTTCGAGCGTTTCGTTTACGACTCCTATCGCCGCTTCATCCAGATGTTCTCCGACGTCGTTATGGAAGTTGGCAAGAAGTACTTTGAGCAGCTCATCGACGCGATGAAGGAAAAGCGCGGCGTCAAGCTCGACATCGAGCTTACCGCGGCCGACCTCAAGGAACTCGCCGAGCAGTTCAAGGCCGAGTACAAGCAGCAGATCGGCGAGGACTTCCCCTCCGACCCCAAGACCCAGCTGTACGAAGCCATCCGCGCCGTGTTCCGCTCCTGGGACAACCCGCGCGCGAACGTCTATCGCCGCGACAACGACATCCCCTATTCCTGGGGCACTGCCGTCAACGTCATGCCGATGGTCTTCGGCAACCTGAACGACAACTCCGGTACCGGCGTCGCCTTCACCCGTGACCCCGCCACCGGCGAGAAGAAGCTCATGGGCGAGTTCCTGACCAACGCTCAGGGCGAGGACGTCGTCGCCGGCGTCCGCACCCCGATGCCCATCTCCCAGATGGAAGAGAAGTTCCCCCAGGCTTACGCCGACTTCGTCAAGGTCTGCGACCTGCTCGAGGATCACTACCGCGACATGCAGGACATGGAGTTCACCGTCGAGAACGGCAAGCTCTATATGCTCCAGTGCCGCAGCGGCAAGCGCACCGCGCAGGCTGCTCTCAAGATCGCCTGTGACCTCGTGGACGAGGGCATGATCGACGAGAAGAAGGCCGTCTCCATGATCGACCCGCGCAACCTCGACACCCTGCTCCATCCCCAGTTCGATGCGGCTGTCCTCAAGAAGGCTCCCGCCATCGCCAAGGCTCTGCCCGCCTCCCCCGGCGCCGCCTGCGGCAAGATCGTCTTCTCCGCTGAGGATGCCAAAGAGTGGAAGGAGCGCGGCGAGAAGGTCGTTCTCGTCCGTCTCGAGACCTCTCCGGAGGATATCGAGGGCATGAAGGCCTCCCAGGGCATCCTGACCGTCCGCGGCGGTATGACCTCCCACGCGGCTGTCGTCGCGCGCGGCATGGGCAAGTGCTGTGTCTCCGGCTGCGGCGAGATCAACATGGACGAGGAGAACAAGAAGTTCGAGCTCGCCGGCAAGACCTATCACGAGGGCGACTTCATCTCCATCGATGGTTCCACCGGTAACATCTACGACGGCATCATCCCCACGGTCGACGCCACCATCGGCGGCGAGTTCGGCCGCGTCATGGCTTGGGCCGACAAGTATCGCCGTCTGGGCGTCCGCACGAACGCCGATAACCCGCACGACACCGAGCAGGCCGTGAAGTTCGGCGCCGAGGGCATCGGCCTCTGCCGCACCGAGCACATGTTCTTCGAGGCTGACCGTATTCCCGCCATCCGCGAGATGATTTGCTCCGACACCGTCGAGCAGCGCGAGAAGGCGCTCGCCAAGCTCGAGCCGATGCAGCAGGGCGACTTTGAAGCCATGTATATCGCGCTCGAGGGCCGTCCGATGACCGTTCGTTTCCTCGATCCCCCGCTGCACGAGTTCGTTCCCACCGAGGAAGCTGACATCGAGCAGCTCGCCAAGGACATGGGCAAGAGCGTTCAGGACATCAAGAACATCATCGCCTCCCTGCACGAGTTCAACCCCATGATGGGCCACCGCGGCTGCCGTCTGGCCGTTACGTTCCCCGAGATCGCTGCCATGCAGACCCGTGCGGTCATCAAGGCTGCGCTGAACGTCAACGCCGCGCATCCCGACTGGAACATCATCCCCGAGATCATGATCCCGCTCGTCGGCGAGGTCAAGGAGCTCAAGTACGTCAAGGACGTCGTCGTCGAGGTCGCTGACAAGCTGATCGCCGAGGCCGGCAGCTCTATGAAGTACAAGGTCGGCACCATGATCGAGATCCCGCGCGCCGCTTTGACCGCGGACGAGATCGCCAAGGAAGCGGACTTCTTCTCCTTCGGCACGAACGACCTGACCCAGATGACCTTCGGCTTCAGCCGTGACGATGCCGGCAAGTTCCTCGGCGCGTACTACGACAAGAAGATCTACGAGAGCGATCCGTTCGCCCGTCTCGATCAGACCGGCGTCGGCAAGCTCGTCTCCATGGCCGCCAAGATGGGCCGCGAGACCAACCCGCACATCCACCTCGGCATCTGCGGCGAGCACGGCGGCGATCCCACGTCCGTCGAGTTCTGCCACAAGGTCGGCCTGGACTATGTCTCCTGCAGCCCGTTCCGTGTCCCCATCGCCCGCCTCGCCGCCGCGCAGGCTGCGATCAAGGACATGCAGTAAGCAAATCGCTTTCGGCATAGGCTTTTATTGAATCAAACAAGCGCCCAGCCATTCGGCTGGGCGCTTGTACTTTGTAAAAAGATGTGGTAGGATGTGGACCAACCAGATGTTGGATGGGAAAGGGGAGAGTGCATGGAGATCAGACCCTTGGACAGGGAGATATATGCGGGCAAAACATTTACGGCTTGCTACCGCACGAATGGCTATTATGAGATCTGCCCGTCTGAAACGGGCTTTCAGATGGACTATGTGCCCTTTGCGGAGCCGACTGAGAGATCGTTCGACGATGTATTCTTCGGCGAATGGCTCGAAGACCCGATTGCCTTCGGCGCGTTCGAGGGCGAAAAACTGATCGGATATGTCGAAGGCTCGATAGAGGGCTGGAACAACCGTTTTCGGCTCAGCAACATCTGCGTGCTGGACTTTTCCGAGCGCAGCAGGGGCGTCGGCACGGCACTGATGAAGCCCATAGAGCGAGCAGCGGAGGACGCCGGGGCGCGCATGCTGATTTTAGAGACGCAGTCGTGCAATGAAAACGCCATCGCGTTTTATAAAAAGAACGGTTTCGAAATCGTCGGCTTCGACCTGTACGCCTACTCCAACGACGATCCTGAGCGGCACGAGGTGCGGATCGAAATGGGGAAGAAGCTGCACTGAGCGCCGGTTTTGCATCTTAAAAGCATTTTTCAAAGGAGAACACAGCCATGCTGTTACTGCTTCAGATCATTTTATGTTGTCTTCTGTATCTCGCGCTGGTCAAATGCGCGGTGCGAGACAGCGGGCGCAACTGCCTCTATTTTTACCCGGACGCGTATCTCGACGAGGCGCAGAAGCGCGGCATCGCCGACAAGACTGAGGAGCTGCGCAAGGGCAAGCGCTTTATGACGTTCTTCGGCCTTGTGATCTTCGTCGTGCTGATCGCGGTCGTCGCCGGATGGAACGGCGTGAAGGACTTCCATACCGCCTGCTTTGAAGCCTACCTTTTCCTCGTGGTGATGAACTGGTTCGACGGCTTTGTCATCGACGTGCTGTGGGTCGGCCACAGCAAGATCTGGCGTATCGAGGGCATGGAGGGCGTTCCCTACGTGAAGCCGTGGCGGGCGGTCGTCATCAAGCGCAGCGCGGCCATGATGCTGTACCTGCTTGTCGCGGCCGCGATCGGCGGGATCGTTGTGCTGATCGGCAAAATTTGACAGCGGAAGAAAAAAGGTTCCCAAGCCAATGGCTTTGGAACCTTTTTCGCATCGCCGCGCGATGCAGAGGATCAAAGGAGAGGTTCATAAAGAAGTTTGGAAGAGATCGTTTCAGATACGGCTGCGGATCTCCGCACCCATGGCCTTGCAGCCGACGAGTTGGCAGTTTTCCTGCATGATGTCGCCGCAGCGGAAGCCCGAGCGCAGCGTTTTATCCACCGCGCGCTCGATGGCGTCGGCCTCGGCGGCCATGTCGAAGCTGTAGCGCAGCATCATCGCGGCGGCCAGGATCGTGCCGATGGGGTTCGCCTTGTCCTGTCCCGCAATGTCGGGCGCGGAGCCGTGGATGGGCTCATAGAGCCCGTTCGTGCCGTCGCCCATGCTGGAGGACGGGATCATGCCGATCGAGCCCGTGATCTGGCTCGCCTCGTCGGAAAGAATGTCGCCAAAGAGGTTTTCGGTCACGATGACGTCGAACTGGCTCGGGTCGCGCACGAGCTGCATCGCCGCGTTGTCGACATACATGTGGCGAAGCTCGACGTCGGGATAGTCTTTTGCGACCTCTGTGACCGTTTTGCGCCAGAGACGCGAGGTGTCGAGCACGTTGGCCTTGTCGATGGAGGTGACGCGCTTGCGGCGCTTGCGCGCGGTCTCGAACGCGACGCGGGCGACACGCTTGATCTCGTGCTCAGAGTAGGCCATGATGTCGGTGGCCTTCTGCTCGCCGTTCGTCTCTTCCGTGCGGTGCTCGCCGAAGTACACGCCGCCGATGAGTTCGCGCACGACGATGAAGTCGATGCCGTTTGCCGCGATGTCAGCGCGCAGCGGGCAGGCGGCGGAGAGCTCGGAGAACATCTTCGCAGGGCGCACGTTCGTGTAGAGGCCCATGCCCTCGCGCAGCTTGAGCAGACCGCGCTCGGGACGGTTGGCGGCGGGCTGGTCGTCCCACTTCGGGCCGCCGACCGCGCCGAGCAGCACGCTGTCCGCGTTACGGCAGGTCGCTAAACTCGAATCCGGCAGCGGCACGCCGAATTTATCGATGGCGTTGCCGCCCATCGGCGCGTCGACGTAGGTGAAGGTGTGGCCAAACTTCGCGGCCACGGCGTCTAAAACGCCCATGGCCTCGGTGACGATCTCGGGGCCGATGCCGTCGCCCTTGATGATGGCAATGGTCTTGTTCATTTCGCCGCCTCCTTTGCCTTGAGCGAGGCCATCAGGCCGCCGCGCGCGATCATGTCCTTGATAAACGGCGGGAAGGGCTCGGCCTGATACGTCGTGCCCTTTGTCACGTCTGTGATGACGCCGGTGTCGAAGTCAACCGTTACCTCGTCACCATTTTCAATGTCCGCGCTCGCGGCGGGGCACTCCAAAATGGCGAGGCCGATGTTGATGGCGTTGCGGTAGAAGATGCGGGCGAAATTCGCCGCGATGACGCAGGAGATGCCGCTCGCTTTGATGGCGACGGGCGCGTGCTCGCGCGACGAGCCGCAGCCGAAGTTTACGCCCGCGACAATGATGTTGCCGTCTTTGACGCGGTGGATGAAGTCCTTGTCGATGTCCTCCATGCAGTGGGAGGCGAGCTCCTTGTGGCTCTGGGTGTTCAGATAGCGCGCGGGGATGATGACGTCCGTATCGACGTGATCCCCATACTTATGGACAATGCCGTGTGCATTCATTTGTTCATGACCTCCTCCGGATGAGAAATGTGGCCGGTAATACCAGACGCCGCGGCGACAGCCGGAGAGGCGAGGTAGACCTCGCTGTCGACGTGGCCCATGCGGCCGACAAAGTTGCGGTTGGTGGTGGAAACGCAGCGCTCGCCGGCGGCGAGGATGCCCATGTAGCCGCCGAGGCACGGCCCGCACGTGGGCGTGGAGACGATGCAGCCTGCGTCGAGGAAAATGTCGGTGTAGCCCTCGTGCATGCAGGCGCGGTAGACTGCCTGCGTGGCGGGGATGACGATGCCGCGGACGTTCGGGGCCAGGTGATGGCCCTTCAGGATCGCGGCGGCAGCGGCCATGTCGGGGAGCTGGCCGTTCGTGCACGAGCCGATGACGATCTGGTCGATGGCGATGTCGCTGCCCTCGCGCGCGCTGTGCGCGTTTTCGGGCAGGTGCGGCCAGGCGACCGTGCAGTCGACCTTGCCGAGGTCGATGTCGATGACGCGCTCATATTCTGCGTCGGGATCGGCCTCGAACGCTGTCCAGGGGCGGTCCACGCGGCCCTCAACATAGGCGCGCGTCACGTCGTCGACGGGGAAGATGCCGTTCTTGCCGCCCGCCTCGATGGCCATGTTGCAGATCGTCAGGCGGTCATAGATCGTGAGGTTCTTGACGCCCTCGCCCGCAAATTCAATGGACTGGTAGCGTGCGCCGTCCACGCCGATCATGCCGATGAGCGTCAGGATGACGTCCTTGCCGGAGACGAACGGACGGAGCTTGCCGGTGAGATTCACCTTGATGGCGGACGGGACCTTGAACCACGTCTCGCCCGCGGCCATGGCCGCACCCATGTCGGTCGAGCCGACGCCGGTGGAGAACGCGCCGAGCGCGCCGTAGGTGCAGGTGTGCGAGTCCGCGCCGATCACGGCCTCGCCCGGGGCGACAAGCCCCTGCTCGGGCAGCAGCGCGTGCTCGATGCCCATCGTGCCGACATCGTAGAAGTGGTCGATGTCGAAGCGGCGGGCGAAGGTGCGGCACTGCTTGCACTGCGTGGCGGACTTGATGTCCTTGTTCGGTGCGAAGTGATCCATCACCATCGCAATGCGGCTTTTGTCGAAGACTTTTTCAAAGCCCGCGGATTCAAATTCGTTGATGGCCACGGGGGTCGTGATGTCGTTGCCGAGGACGAGGTCGAGCTTTGCCTGGATGAGCTGGCCCGCGCGCACGCTCTCAAGTCCTGCGTGCTTGGCGAGAATTTTCTGCGTCATTGTCATGCCCATGTCGCGTTTCTCCTTTCAGTTGCCGGATTCCATGATCTTGTTGATGCCGTTAACGTAGGCGCGGATCGACGATTCGATGATATCGGTCGAGAGACCCGAGCCGGTGTACGACCGCCCGTCGGGGCCGGAGACCTTGACCACGGCCTCGCCGATGGCGTCCTCGCCGTCCGTGACGGCGTTCAAGCTGAAGCTCTCGAGCTTCACGTCCATTTTGAGCATGCGGTTGATGGCCTTGAACGAGGCGTCCAGCGGGCCCGTGCCGATGGCGACGTCTTCGATCTGCTCGTCGCCGCGCTGGAGCTTGATGCACGAGATGTTCGGCACGCCGTGGCCCGTGTTGACCACATGACTCACGAGCTGGCAGCTGCCCTGCACCGCGGCCTGGCGGTGGAGCACGAGCGCCTCAATGTCGCTGCTCGTGATGTTCTTTTTCTTGTCGGCGAGATCCTTGAAGCGGGTGAACACGCTCTCGAGCTCCTCGTCGCTCAATTCGTAGCCCATGGATTCGAGCTTTTCGCGCAGCGCGTGCTTGCCGGAGTGCTTGCCGAGCACCATCGTGTTCTGCGGGATGCCGACGTCGGTGGAGTTCATGATCTCGTACGTTCTTGCATTGGCAATGACGCCGTGCTGATGGATGCCCGACTCGTGCGCGAAGGCGTTCGCGCCGACGATGGCCTTGCTCGGCGGGATGGGCACGCCCGTGATGTTGCTCAGCAGCTTGCTCGAGCGGTAGATCTGCTTGGTGTTCACGCCGGTCTCGGCACCGTAGAAGTCCTTTCTCGTGCGCAGCGCCATGACGATCTCTTCAAGGCTCGCGTTGCCCGCGCGCTCGCCGATGCCGTTGACCGTGCATTCGACCTGCGTCGCGCCCGCGCGGACGCATTCGAGCGAATTCGCGACCGCCATGCCGAGGTCGTTGTGGCAGTGGACGGAGATGTCGACATGCTCGACGCCCTCGATGTTTTCACGCAGGTAGGTGATGAGGTCATACATCTCCTGCGGCGTGGAGTAGCCGACGGTGTCGGGCACATTCAGCGTCGTCGCGCCTGCGGCGACGGCAGTGGAGTAACAATGGGCCAGAAATGCCCAGTCGGAGCGGGAGGCGTCCTCGGCGGAAAACTCGATGTCATCGCAATAGCTCTTGGCGTAGGCGACCATCTCGCGGATGCGGTCGATGACCTGCTCGCGCGTCATCTTGAGCTTGTACTCCATGTGGATGTCGCTCGTCGCAAGGAAGACGTGGATGCGGGGGTGGTTCGCTTCCTTCACGGCGTCCCACGCCGCGTCGATATCGCCCTTGGCGCAGCGCGCGAGCGAGGCGACCGTGCAGTTCGTCACCGCGGCGGCGATGGCCTGCACGCTCTTGTGGTCCATGGGAGACGCGATGGCGAAGCCCGCCTCGATCACGTCGACGCCCAGCATTTCAAGCTGGCGGGCCATTTCGATCTTTTCCGTCAGATTCATGCTGCAGCCGGGGGACTGCTCGCCGTCTCGTAAGGTCGTGTCAAAAATTTTAATGCGCTTCATGGTGTGTTCCTCCTGCTTTTTTCTCTCGCATAGCAACAAAAAAAGCCTCCGTCTCTTCCCTTGAAGAGACGAAAGCTCAAAACTTCCGCGGTACCACTCTTGTTGGCATAAAATATGCCCGCTTTCTGCATCGGCTTGAAATCAAGCGAATGCGCCTCGTTGGTAACGGTGAGGAGATCCGGCTTCGCCTAAACGAATGTCTCAGCAAAGCTACTCAGGGGCCAGTGACATCATCCCGCTCTGCATTGCCTCGCAGCGACCGGCAACTCTCTGAAGCGTCTGTAGGACGAATTTTTCCCCGTCACGGTATTTGTGAACTATGAGATTTAATGATGCTACTATAATCGCCCGCCCCCGTTTTGTCAAGCGGGGAAAAAGAAATTTGCGCTTTTGACAAAAAACGCGCGGCGGAAAAACATATTTTGCGCACTTTGAACGGAGAAAAAGGCGGGAGAGCAAAAGAAAAGGGAACGCGCAAGCGTTCCCTTTTTTGCCAAAATTTCTTACCTGCCGCCGAAGATCAGGCTGCCGAGCCCCGTGGAGGTCAAAAACAGAATGAGCATGACAACGGGCACGACATACTTCATCATCACGCTGTAGAGCTTGGCGCGGCCAAAGTGCTCGCCGTTTTTCTCGATCTCGGCAATGATCCATTTCGGACCCACGACCCAGCCGACCAAAATGCTCGTGAGCAGGCTGATAAACGGCATGAGGAAGCTGTTGCTGATGTAGTCCATCACGTCGAGCAGCTGCGCGGTCGAGCCGTTGGGCAGCGGAAGCTCAAAGTAGAGCACATTGTAGCCCGTGCAGATGAGCACAGCCGTCACGAGCGAATAGACGCCCACGGCGGCGCACATCTCCTTGCGCGACTTGTGGAAAATCTCCATGCAGTTGGCGACAAGCGTCTCCATGACGGACACGCAGCTCGTCAGCGCGGCGAAGCCGAGCGCGAGGAAGAACACCGCGCCCACGACGCGGCCCACGCCGCCCATCGCGGCGAAGACCTTCGGCAGGCTGATGAACGTTAGGCTCGGGCCGCTGGCCATGCCGTCGGTGCCGAGGAAGACATAGACGGCGGGGATGATCATGAGGCCCGCGAGGAACGCGACGCCCGTGTCGAAAATTTCAATCTGGTTGTTGGCCTTGTTGAGGTCGACATCGTCCTTGACGTAGCTGCCGTAGGTGATCATGATGCCCATGCTGACACTGAGCGAGAAGAAGAGCTGACTCATCGCGTCGAGCGCGATGTTCAAAAAGCGTTGGACGGTCAGGCCCGTGAAGTCGGGCTTAATGTAGACGAGCAATCCTTCGATACCCGTGCGCGTCATGCCGCTCTCGTCGGTGTAAGAGAGCGTGAGCGAGAAGATGGCGATGCCGATGATGAGGAGGAGCAGACCCGGCATGATGTAGCGGGAGTATTTTTCAATGCCCTTTTCCACGCCGCAGTACACGACCCACGCCGTCAGTGCCAAAAAGATCAGCATGAAGACGATGGGCGAGACGGGGGAGGTGATGAACGAGGTGAAGAACCCGTCCTGCGCGGCGGCATCGCCGCTTGAGACGAGGTAGAGGGTAAAATACTTCGTGATCCAGCCGCCGATGACGGAGTAATACGTCATGATGAGCGTGGGGACGAGGAAGGTGAGGTAGCCCAAGAACTTCCACTTTTTGTTGAGCGTTGCAAAGGCGTTGAGCGCATTCTGCTTCGTGCGGCGGCCGATGGCTACGTCGGTCGTCAGTAGGGTGAAGCCGAATGTCAGCACCAGCACCAGATAGACGAGCAGAAACAGTCCGCCGCCGTCCTTGGCGCAGAGATAGGGGAAGCGCCAGATATTGCCGACGCCCACTGCGCTGCCCGCCGCGGCCAGCACAAAGCCGAGCGAGCCGCTGAAACTACTGCTTTTTTTCATGTTCGATTCTCTCTTTTTTTCATGTAAATGGAATGACTAATGCCCCATTATAGCAGAAGAAACCGAATTGGCAAGGGGAGAGACGCTGAAAATGCAGGAATTCTTGCGAAAATGTGAAAAAATATCTCACCAATGGCTTGCTGGTGAGATATTTTATTCATAACAGGATTAGATTTTGTCATGGCCGACGGCTTCGTCGGTGAAGACGGCCTCGAATTCCTCAGCGCTCATCGTCTCGTGCGCAAGCAGGAATTCCGCCACGGCGATGAGGTGCTTCTGATCGCGCGAGAGGATGTCCTCGCAGCGCTCGTAGGCCGCGTCGATGATGGACTTGACCTCCTCATCGATCTGTGCGGCGACCTGCTCGGAATACGGCTTGGCCTGCGCCATCGAGCGGCCGATGAAAATTTCATCGTGGCCGGATTCGAACGAGATCGAGCCGAGCCTGTCGCTCATGCCGTACACCGTGACCATCTTGCGCGCGATCTGCGAGGCGCGCTGGATGTCGTTCGACGCGCCGGTCGAAATGTCGCCGAGCATCAGCTTTTCGGCAACGCGGCCGCCAAGCAGCGAGACGATCTGCTCTTCCATATAGCGCTTGGACTGGTACGAGCGGTCCTCCGTGGGCAGCGAGATCGTCATGCCGCCCGCACCGCCACGCGGGACGATCGTGATCTGGTGCACAGGGTCGTGCGTCGGCAGCGCGTGCATCACGATGGCGTGACCGGCCTCGTGATAGGCGGTCAGCTTGCGCTCGTGCTCGCTGACGACGCGGCTCTTCTTCTCGGGACCTGCGATGACCTTGATCTCCGCCTCAGAGAAGTCGGACATCGTGATGAGCTTGCTGCCGCGGCGCGCGGCGAGCAGCGCCGCCTCGTTCGAGAGGTTCTCGAGGTCTGCGCCTGTGAAGCCGGGCGTGCCCTTTGCGACGGTGGAGAGGTCCACATCCTCGGCAAGGGGCTTGTTTTTGACATGGATCTTCAGGATCTCCTTGCGGCCGCGGATGTCGGGAAGCCCCACGTAGACCTGACGGTCGAAGCGGCCCGGGCGCAGCAGCGCGGGGTCGAGGATGTCGGCGCGGTTCGTCGCCGCCATGACGACGACACCCTGATTCGTACCGAAGCCGTCCATTTCGACGAGCAGCTGGTTGAGCGTCTGCTCGCGCTCGTCATGGCCGCCGCCGAGGCCCGTGCCGCGCTGACGGCCCACGGCGTCGATCTCGTCGATGAAGATGATCGCGGGGGCAACTTTCTTCGCCTGTTCGAAGAGGTCGCGCACGCGGCTCGCGCCGACGCCGACATACATCTCGACAAAGTCAGAGCCGGAGATCGACAGAAACTGCACGCCCGCCTCGCCCGCGACGGCGCGGGCCAGCAGCGTTTTACCCGTGCCCGGAGGGCCGACGAGCAGCACGCCCTTGGGGATGCGCGCGCCGAGGTCGATGAACTTGCCCGGCGCTTTCAAAAAGTCGACGATCTCCTGCAATTCCTCTTTTTCCTCGTCCGCACCGGCGACGTCAGAGAATGTTGTGGGGCGCTTATTGTCCCCGCCGGTCTTGAACGACGCCGTGCCGAACTTCGCCATGCGGTCGCCGCCGCCTCCGCCCGCGGAGCGGACGGAGAGGAAGTACCAGATGGCGAAAATGCCGAGCACCGCTAAAATATAAGGCGCGAACATCGCGACATAGTTGATCGAGTGGTCGGCGGTGAAGTCGTAGTCCTCGATGATGCCGTCGGCCTTCTGCTGCTCGATGAGCTCGCCTAAGTCGTCATAGAAGAGCGTCACGCTGAAAAGGTCCTTTTTGAGCTCCGTTTTGCCGTCGATGGGCTCGCGCAGCTTCATGCGCAGCGTGGTGTCCGTCACCGTGAAGGCCGAGACCTGTTCGGATTCGAACAGCTCGCGTACCTTGGCATACGACGGTTCGGCCTCCACCGGCTTGTTCATAAAGCCGTAGACGCCGACAAGCACCAGCAGCACCAGCAGATACGGCAAAAGATTGGGACGCTTGGTCTGTTGAGTCAATGGGATATCCTCCTTGCACTGCAAAGATAAAAGCCTCGCAGAGTTTCTGCCCGCAAGGGGCACGCGACATCCGTAGAGCAGCAGAGCTGCTAACGGCTGTCCAGACGCCCACAGGCGTGAAAAAATGCGAGATCGTTATTTCCAACGACAAGTGTGTCGGAAATAACACCGCTCGCTCCGCAAACGTGCGAGCGACAGCGAGTGCGCTGCAGCGGAGTGCAGCCTTCTCAAAAAAACAGCGTTTGCTGTTTTTTGAATCAGTTGGCGTAAACCTCGGGCTTGAGCACGCCGATGTACGGCATATTGCGGTACTTCTGGGCGTAGTCGAGGCCGTAGCCGACGACGAATTCGTCGGGCACTTCGAAGCCTGCGAGGTCCGCAACGACGGGCTTGGTGCGGCGGGCGGGCTTGTCGAGCAGCGTCACGACCGTCACGCTGGAAGCGCCCTTGGTCATAAAGTAATTCTTGAGGAAGTAGAGCGTGTTGCCAGAGTCGAGAATGTCCTCGATGACGACGATATCGCGGCCTGTGATGTCCTGCTGGAGATCGCGCGTGATCTGCACGACGCCGGACGAGGTCGTCGCGTTCTGATAGGACGAGACGGCGATGAATTCAATGTCGCTCTTGAGCTGGCAGGCGCGCACGATGTCGGCCATGAAGATAAAAGAACCCTTCAGCACGCCGAGAAACAGGGGATTTTTGTCCTTGAGGCGCTCGTAGAGCTCGTCGCCCATCTCCTGCACGCGCGTTTTGAGCTGCTCCTCGGAATACAGTACCTTCAGGATATCCTGATCCATATTGCTCTTAGCCATAGCTTTTTTCTCCACTTTCTTTTTATTCGTATTTGTTGTATCTGATGCGGCGTTCCGCCGCAGGTCGCACAAATTGACGTTATCTGGGAATGATGCGCACGAAGCACGCTGCGTCTCCGCCTTCCGGCAGGAAAGTAACGTCCGTCCCCAGCCGCCACACTGCGGCGAGTTGGCCACCCACGTAAAGGGCGGGGAGCGCGTCGCGCTCGGTGAGGGAGAGCTTTCGGTCGATGCACAGACGTTTCACGCTGCGCGCGCCGTTTGCGCCATCGAGCGTCAGGCGCGCGTTCAAGTCGCACGGGGCAACGGTGATGATCTCACCGTCTTCTGGCGCGCGGAGCGAAATGCCCTTGCCGTCGGGCTTATGCAGCAGCGTCAGCTCGAAATTGCCCCATGGGAGGGGAACGTTTTCCACAAGCGCCGCCTTTGGCAGCGCGGCGGGGGAGAACGCCATCGTCAGCGCGCCGTCCGCGATGCGGACAGTTGCGCTCTGCGGCAGCGTATAGCGCCGCTCGGCGCTGCCGCCTCTCTGTGCAAGGGCGCAGATCGCGTCGAGCTGCTTGCGCCCGATGTCCTTGCGCCCGAGGCCGAGCGCGTCGGCCAAGTGCAGCAGGATACGTGGCTGCACGACTTCATCGGCGGCAAGAAAGCAGTCCAGCGACAGCGAAATACCGCCGTCCTGCGCTTTTGCATGGGAAAGTGCGGCTTCCGCCGCGTGCTCGAGCGCATCGTCGAGTACGGTCAATGAGCGCGCCGTTGTGGCGATATGCTGAGGCGCGCGGGGATTGAGCTCCCTGAGCCGCGGCAGAATTTCAAGCCGCAGGTAGTTCCGTGCGGCGGCGTTCGGGTCCGCGTTCGTATGGTCTTCGACATGCGGGATGTTGTGAGCGCGCGCATAGGCGACAAGCTCTTCACGCGTCTGCTCCAAAAACGGGCGGGCAATGTCGCCCTGCTTTGGGCGCATGCCGCACAGGCCGCGCAGATCTGTCCCGCGGACGAGGTTCAAGAGCACTGTTTCCGCATTGTCATCTAAGTGGTGCGCCAGCGCGATCTGCGCGCCGAGCGACTTTGCCGTTTCGCGGAGAAAGGCGTAGCGCAGGTCGCGCCCAGCCTCCTCCTCGGTTTTGCCGGTCGCGCGCGCGTGGGCGCGCACATCGCCGGTGCCTGGATAGAAAGGAATGCCCTCTTTTTCGCACCACGCGCGGACGAAGTTTTCGTCGCGCGCGGCTTCCGCGCCGCGGAGCTGGTGGTTGAAGTGCGCGCAGGAGACGTCATACCCCTCCCCGCGCAGAAAATGCAGTAAACACATCGAGTCCAAACCACCGGACACGGCGGCGAGCACGGGCTGGTTCTTGTCGAGATAGCGCGCGCAGAGCGCTTCCGCGCGCGGCAGCTCAGTCCTCTTCATGCCGGTAGTCGAGCGACGAGAACGTCGTATACTGCGGCGACCAGGCGAGCTCGACCTTGCCCGTTTCACCGTGGCGGTTCTTGGCAATGATGCACTCGGCGATGTTGCGCTTTTCCGAGTCCTCGTTGTAGTAGTCATCGCGGTACAGGAACATGACGATATCCGCGTCCTGCTCGATAGCGCCCGATTCACGAAGGTCGGAGAGCATGGGGCGCTTATCCTCGCGCTTTTCGTTTGCACGCGAGAGCTGGGAGAGACACAGCACGGGGACTTGCAGCTCCTTTGCCATGATCTTGAGCATACGGGAAATATCACTGACCACCTGCTGGCGGCTCTCGCCGCTGTAGCCCTTCGTGCCGGAGGACGCCATCAGCTGCAAGTAGTCGATGACGACGAGCCCTAAATTGTCGATGCGGCGGCACTTGGCGTTCATGTCCGCAACGGTGAGCAGCGGATTGTCGTCAATGAGAATGTCAAGCCCCGAGAGGACCGACGCGGCGTTTGCGATGTTGACCCAATCCTGCTCGCGCAGGTTGCCGGTCACGAGACGCTGGTTCTCGACCGTCGCCTGATTCGATAAGATACGCGTCACGAGCTGCTCGCGCGACATTTCGAGCGAAAACACGGCCACGGCCTGCCCGCTCGAGCGCGCGACATTCAGCGCAAGGTTCAGAGCCATACTCGTCTTACCCATACCGGGACGCGCGGCCAGCAGCACAAGGTCCGATTTGTTGAGGCCATTCATTTTGTCGTCCAGTACGCCAAAGCCCGTGGGAAGACCCGGCAGCGTCTTGCCGCCGTTGGCGCTCAGCTCGCTCAAATGGTCCAGAACGCCCTGCAAAACGACGCCGATGCTCGCCATGCTCTGCGCGCTGCGCCCGCGGCGCACGGCGTAAATTTTCTGCTCCGCCGCGTCGAGCACGCTGGACGCGCCGCCTGTGCCGTCCTGCACCATGGTGGAAATTTCCCCCGCCACGGTGTAGAGCGCGCGCAGCAGCGCCTTGTCGCGTACGATGCCGACGTATTCCATCACGTTTGCGCTCGTGGGTGTCACATCCATCAGTTGGGCGAGGTACGGGCGCGTCGTGCTTTCCTCATAGGTGCCGTTTTTCTCCATCTCGCCCGCGACGGTCACGCCGTCGATGGGCTTGGAGTAGACGAACATGGAGTAGATCGTTTCGAAGATCTCGCGGTTCTGCTTTAAGTAAAAATCATCGGGACGGAGCTGCTCCATCACGTCCTTGACGCAGTTTGCGTCGATGAGCATCGAGCCGAGCACCGACTGCTCGGCCTCGAGCGAATGAGGCATCTGCCGGTAGAAGATATCTTCCACGAGAAGACCTCCTTATTGCGTAATCTTGCGCCTTACTCCTCGCTCACGCTGACGGAGAACTTGGCGCTCACTTCATAGCCGAGCTTGGCCTTGACCTCGTAGGTGCCGAAGGCCTTGATGGGCTCGTCGAGCACGATCTTCTGCTTGGGCACGTCGAGCTGGTACTGGCTCGCAAGGCCCTCGGAAATTTCCTTGCTCGTGATGGCACCGAAGAGCTTGCCCTCCTTGCCGCCCTTGGCCGTGAGCTTGACGGTCACGTTCTTGAGCTTGCCGCCCATTTCGACGGCGGCCTGACGGTTCGCGGCCTCCTCGGCGCGGCGGGCCTTTTCCTTCAGGTTCATGGTGTTGATGGCGTCAGCCGTGGCGAGCACGGCGAGCTTGCGGGGCAGCAGGAAGTTTCTTGCATAGCCCTCGGCTGCGTCGATGAGCTGGCCCTTTTTGCCCTGACCTCTCACATCCTGCGTTAAAATGACTTTCATATCTGTTTCCTCCTTGTGGGGTGATTTACGTTGTGGGGAAGAGCGTCACTCTTCCATATATTCGTCGATGGCGGCGAGCAGACGCTCGCGCACCTCATCCACGGTGGCGTCGTTTACCTGGCCGCCCGCGGTGGTCGAATTGCCGCCGCCGCCGAGCTTTTCCATGATGAACTGCACATTGATCTCGCCGAGCGAGCGCGCGGACAGATTCACACCCGTACCGTGCTTGTAAAGCACGACCGAAGCGTGGATGCCGGAGAGCGTCAAAAGCTCGTCGGCCGCCTTGGCGGCGGTCACGCGGTCGATCTCCTTTTCAACCGCGGCCACGGCAATGTCGCCGTGAACGAGCTCGGCGTGACGGATGATGTCATAGCGCTCGACCATGCCGGCAAGGTCGCTCTGGAAGAGTCGCTGTACGTCCGACGTGTCCGCGCCCGCGCGGCGCAGGAACGCGGCGGCTTCAAACGTGCGCCCGCCGGTGCGCATCGTGAAGTTCTTCGTGTCGAGCACGATGCCCGCAAGCAGCGCCTCGGACTCTGCGCGAAGTAAATCGGTCGGGTCGGCGAGGTATTGCAGCAGCTCCGTCACGAGCTCGGACGCGCTCGAGGCGTAGGGCTCGTGGAAGTTGAGCGCGGCGGATTCGATATAATTCGCGGCTCTTCTGTGGTGGTCGATGACCGCCACGCGGTTGCACGCGTCGAGCAGCTGCTCGGATTCGACAAGGTCGGGACGGTTGGTGTCCACCACGACGAGCAGCGCGCCCGGCTGGGCGGAGATGAACGCGTCGTTGCCGGAGATAAACGCGTCCTTGTATTCCGGAAGAGCGGCAAGCTTACTGAGCAGCGGCTTTGCGACATTGTCCTCCATGTCGATGACGATCTGCGCCTTTTTGCCGCGCTTGCGTGCGATGCAGCAGATGCCCGCCGCTGCGCCGACCACATCCATGTCCGCGTGCGCGTGGCCCATGACGAAGATCTGGCCTGCGTCGGAAATGAGCTCGCCGAGGGCGTTGGCCATCACGCGGGATTTGACTTTTGTGCGCTTTTCGGGGGACTTGGCCTTGCCGCCGTAGAATTCAAAGTCAAGGCGGTTGCGCACGACGACCTGGTCGCCGCCGCGCGAGAGCGCCATTTCGATCGAGAGCATGGCGTTCTGATAGAGCGTTTCGTAGTCATCCACGTCCTTGCCCACGCCGATCGAGAGCGTTGCGGCGACGCCGTCCTCAGTGACGACGCTTCGCACCGCGTCGAGCACGGAGAATTTACCCTCAAGCAGCTTTTGATACTCCTGCTCGGTCGTGACGAGCACGTAGCGGTTACGATCGAATTTGCGCAGCAGGCTGTGCGAATCCTTGAGCCATGTGCTGATCTTTTCGTCGATGGCGGCGAGCACTGCACTGCGCGACGCCTCGCTGCCAGCCTTCATCAGCTCTTCGTAGTTGTCGATCACGATGATCGAGACGATGGGGCGGCGGCTCTCGTTCTCCTCGCGCAGCGAGTCCTGCTCGGTTACGTCCGTCCAGTATGTTGTGGCAAGAAGGCTCTGTCCGCCGCGGCGGGAGGAGGGATGGCTCAGATTGCCGAACACGCGGAAGTGGCGCCCGCCCATCACCACCGTTTCGGGGCACTCGCTTTTACCTTCGAGCAGCCAGTGTGTCGGAAAATCGGGGAGAATATCGTCGATGCGGTTGTCAAAGATATCCTCGCGCACGCCGGTGAGCTGCATGAAGCTGTCATTGCTCCATAGGATCTCCTGCGTGTCGGGGCGGAAGACCATCATCGCGAACGGGGCCGAGAGCATCGAGGCCTTGTCGGCGGTGGGCGAGCATCATCATCCAGCACTCATAAGAGCCTACGCAAAGTGCCAGGCACAGCCCGATGACACGTGCCAGTCCGACTGCATCGCCCAGCACCGCCACATTGGGGAAAGACTCCATGGCAACCAGCAACTTGTCCAGACTCTCGTCAATGGCAGGCAGTCCGATGGTTAAAAGGGTACATAATAGGTTCATAATTCTTATTCCGTTTTATTGATTGTTCATTATCCATTTCAATTTCAATAATGGGTTGCCACCACCGCGCACAGATGGGCAGTTCGGTTGACCAGTTCCTCCATTTTCGCCTTGGCTTCCTCGTAAGCCTGCTGCCGCTTGGCGTTCTCCAGTCCATAGCCGACACCGGTTTTGTGTATATAGGCTATATC
>ERZ1106919.621-NODE-621-length-27907-cov-6.091879_pt1 | contig 27907 bp, 27 predicted proteins | sample MGYA00403654_ERZ1106919 | MGnify/ENA primary metagenome ERZ1106919 (study PRJEB35170, sample SAMEA104062450) | human gut metagenome | biome: human gut; feature: human-associated habitat; material: faeces | place: Denmark | collected 2012-10-08 ... | reverse complement strand
AGGTACTAATTTCAGTCAAGGCATTTTGGCATGGATTACGGTATTATTGGTGAAAAATCATTTTTTTGTGTTTTTTGCTTCAAGCAAGTTTCCGTATTGTTTCGTTTTCTTTTTCCTATTTAAATATATTACTAACTTTACTTCTATATTGGAATGTGGTTTACTGTTGTATGATGTGTTTTCTATTATACGATATGACTATTTAATAAATGGTAAAAATGAATAAAGTAATATTTTACGGAATGATGCCTGTTCTTTTACTGTTTTTTTCAAGAAAGTATATTAAGAATATTGATTTTCCCGAGATATTTGGTTTATCTTTATTCGGAGTTTCACGATAAAATAGTCTTTGATCTTGTCAAATTCGTTCTATTGGGTATATATCCTGACAATGCGCTATTTCATCAGTTAACACACAACCAACTTTCGAACAAGCCATCTTCTCTTTTGATGAAAATAAAGCCTACCCATGAACTTGATAAATTCACCGGCAGACTTATCTATAAGATAGATTTATAGTAATCGACTGCTCAACTACATCTTGTACATTCGATTTATCAGTAAGATGCACTCCATTGTAAGTACATATCAATTTTCATATACCAACTTGTCTCAGGGTTGTTTTTGAGTGGCAGTCTCGCTTTTTCCTGTTTATTCCTGCATTTTCCCGGAACTGTCCCGATTATTTTCTCCATCATCCGGCAGTAATTCCTAGAACCACTTTATATCCGAGACAGCAAAAACAGTGTCATCAGATGACACAGGGCTTCTTCTATAGATATGATTTATATGAAAAACGGATACTGGTAGTATTATACGGTGTTTTTACGAATTAACCGTAGAATATTACCTATTATTCGGAAAATAATCGTATTTTTGTAGTGTGAAAAGAACTTCTAAGGTGGATTATATGAATGATATAATTAATAAAGTTGCGTCTCTCGGAGGGACTATATCCACAACGGATATATCTCACCTGTCGGAATATAAACAGGTGTTGCGAGCTAAAGAACGTGGCGATTTGATAAGATTGCGTCATGGGGTATATGCAGCTCCCGAGGCATTGCTAAACACGATGATAGACGTGGAGAGGATAATACCGAATGGTGTTTATGCCTGTACAATGCCTGGACATATCATCAACTGTCTACGACAGTCCCGCCTGCTTTTTGCATAGCCATTGCCAATAAAAGGAAAGTAGTGCTTCCACACGTCCTGCCTATAGAACTTTATTATTGGAAAAAAGAGAACTTGGAGTTTGGGATTATGGATGCGGATATATCGGGATATAAAGTTCATATTACTGATATGGAACGAAGTGTTTGTGATGCGGTGAAGTATCGGAACAAGATTGGTCTGGACGTTTGCGCGGAAGTAATACGTACTTATCTGAAAAAGCCGAACCGTAATCTCGCCCGTTTGCAGGATTACGCCAAGCGCCTAAGAGTGTTTAACACGTTGAAAAATTATCTCGAAATCGCAATAGAATAAGATAATGGGAAAGAAAAACTATGACAAGTCTGTAAAGACACGCTTGCTCAACCTCATGAATGAGACAGGCTATAAATACATGGTATCTTCTGGCAAGATACTTCAACGAGAGACTGCTTTGCAGGGCTTCTGTAAGCCAGTACAAGGACAAATTCTTGTTGAAAGGCGGTTCTTTGCTTTATGCCATGAATGGACTTGAGGCTCGTCCTACGGTTGATGTGGGTTTATGGCGGACAGGATCAGTTGTGGCTGGGATTTCCTGGCTCGTGTATTCCAAGAAATCCTGGGTATCGTATGCCATGAAGATGGGGTGTCATTTGACGCAGGAAGTATCAAAATAGAACCGATCACAGTCGAAAAGAAATATTTTGGTACAAGATTCTATTTTACTGCCCATATGGATACCATAGCTTATAATATGTCTGTAGATATTGGCTTTGGTGATGTCGTCATTCCACATTCAACAACTATAGACTTTCCTCTGCTTTTATCGGATATCCCTTCTGTGAATATACAGGCATATTCTTTAGAAACCGTTATTGCCGAGAAGTTCCATACGATGATAGATCGTGATGTTCTCAACAGTCGCATGAAAGATTTCTTTGACTGTTATCAGCTCCTGACGAAGAGAAATTTGAATGACGACGCTTTGTATGACGCCATCGAAGCGACGTTCGACAATCGAGGACTTGCATACAACCCCGATTTGCAACTGTTTACGGATAGTTTTGCTACAGACGGGGCACGCATAAGCCGTTGGAAGGCTTTTCTTAGAAAAATTCAATGGAAAGAGGCGCTTGATTTCGATACTGTGATGAAGGTAATAAGAGACAGGCTACAGCCTATGGCTGAAAGATATTGGATAAAACTCTCAAAATAGAATTGAGTAAGATTTAGACAGGCTCTTAGCCATCTTTTAGGAACATTATCAGGTTTGAGCAAAAAATATTTCATAAAAATCCCTATTGACATTTGCGGAAATCGAACTTTTTATCTACCTTTACATTGTCAAAGAGATGATGATTGTAAAGACAATTACGAAAAGCGATGAATTTAGTGTAGTGTTAATTCAATGGCTTTCATAAAAGATAAAGTAGTAAATGTGCAGTCAATCAGGGTTTTAGAATAAACCGAAATAAAAGGTTCGATTCCTGGTGGCACCACTTGATAAAATGCTAATTGCTGATAATAAGGCGATTAGCGTTTTTTGCTTTGTTTCGGATTTGGATAATTGATGCTACTTTGGTACTACACAAAATTCTACACAGCAGCAACACTTAGGTGGTGATATTTGTTTATTATAGGAAAAGTGCGTTTATTTGTAATTCGTATTAACTAATTAAGGAAAAAAGTATGAAGAAGATTGTTGGGCTTATATTGTTGGCGGTGATGGTGTTGATTGCCGTACCTGCGAAATCCCAGATTAAGTTCGGTATAAAAGGCGGTTTGAATATTTCCTCTGTCCATTTCAACAAGGATCTCGTCGGAAAGGATAATGTGACTGGATTTAATATTGGTCCGATGGTGGAGGTAATGGCTCCGATAATGGGAGTCGGTTTTGATGCTGCTATCCTATATTCGCAAAAAGGGATAGGTGTGAAGAGTGAGAAAGACATAAAGAACGATTATATAGATGTTCCGGTTAACTTGAAATGGAAATTCGGCTTGCCTATTATCAAAGGATATCTGGCGGCTGGTCCGTATGTCGGTTTCCGTGTGGGTGGCGATAAGTTATGGGATATTCCGGGATCAGTCGGAGACCAGTTGAAGGCAAAAAGCTTTAATGCTGGTTTGAATCTGGGTGCCGGTGTGGAGCTGATCAAACATTTGCAGGTAGGTTTCAATTATGCTCTTGGTTTGACGGATGATTATAGTGCATCAAAATTGGAATTAAACGGTAAGAACCGAGGGTGGTCGATTACGGCTGCCATCCTGTTCTAAAAAGAATAAAGAATATCTGATGGCAGATAAACAGAGGCCGGACTTTAGCAGTCCGGCCTTTTTTGTTACTTTTGGCATCGCTATGAACATTGTTCGTATAAATAAGAATAAGAATGAAGTACGCAGACGTTATACTCCCGCTCCCGTTGGAGAATAGCTATACCTATAGCATACCATCCGATCTGGAACAAGCGGTAATACCCGGTTGCCGAGTGATCGTCCATTTTGGAAAGAAGCGTTATTATACGGCTATCGTCATGGATGTGCATGAGCGTGGGATCGATAGCCAGTACGAGACAAAGGAGATTTATGCTTTGCTGGATGCCACGCCTGTGCTCCGTCGTCCGCAACTTCGTTTTTGGAAATGGATCGCATCCTATTATCTGTGTAAATTAGGAGATGTTTACAAGGCCGCTTTGCCTTCCGGGCTAAAACTGGAGAGTGAAACGGCTGTTACTTATAATGAAGATTTCGAAGCCGATGGGTCCTTGCGTCCAAATGAGCAGGCTGTGCTGGATGCCTTTACCGGTGTTTTGAAACTGACGGTTTCTGAATTGGAAAAGAAAACCGGGCTACGGAATGTCGTACCTGTTGTCGCCTCCCTGATGGCTAAAGGTGCGGTTGAGGTGAGCGAGGAATTGAAACGGGGCTTTATGCCGAAAATGCAGACCTTTATCCGTCTTGCCGAGGTGTATAAGGATGAAGAAAAATTACAGGCCGTGTTTGCGGACTTCAAGCGGGCGAAGAAGCAGGAACACTTGCTGATCTGTTTTCTAGAACTCAGTCATGCGCTTAATCCGGCACTGGTACGCGAATTGTCGAAGAAGGAATTGTTGGAGAACTGCGGTTGTTCTCCAGCCATATTGGACGGTGTGCTGAAGCGAGGTGTGCTGGAAAGTTATGAAAAAGAGGTAGGAAGGTTGCAGGTTCCGGTTTGCCGTTTACAGCCCTTGAACCCTTTAAGTGAGGCGCAGAGGAAGGCTTACGGGGAAATACATGATATTTTCCGGGAGAAAGAAGTCTGTCTCTTGCACGGTGTTACTTCCAGTGGAAAGACGGAAGTCTATGTGCGGCTGATCGATGAGGTGCTGAAGATGGGACGCCAGGTTTTGTATATGCTGCCTGAGATTGCCATTACCACCCAGATCACGGAACGGCTGGCCAAGTTGTTCGGCGACAAGTTGCTGGTTTATCATTCCAAATTTTCTGATAACGAACGGGTGGAAGTCTGGAACCGTTTGCTGCATACGGGCGAGCCGATGCTAGTGTTAGGCGTTCGTTCCTCTTTGTTTTTGCCATTCAAGGATCTAGGTCTGATTATTATAGACGAGGAGCATGAGAATACCTATAAGCAGCAGGACCCGGCTCCGCGTTATCATGCTCGCAATGCAGCCTTGGTGTTAGCCGGTATGCATGGGGCGAAAACATTGTTGGGCTCCGCTACCCCTTCCATTGATTCTTATTTTAATGCCACTACCGGCAAATATGGTCTGGTGGAACTGACTACCCGTTATGGCGACCGGCTGATGCCGGAAATACTGACAGCCGATATCAAGGAGTTGAGACGTAAGAAGATCATGAAAGACACGCTTTTTTCGCCGGTCTTGGTAGAAAAGTTGAGCGAGGCGTTAGGGAAGGGAGAGCAAGTGATCCTGTTCCAGAACCGCCGGGGATTCGCTCCGGTGATCGAGTGCAAGGAGTGCGGTTGGGTTCCCCATTGTGTCAATTGCGATGTCAGCCTGACATACCATAAGTTTCGTAATGAGTTGGTATGCCACTATTGCGGATATAAAATCCAGTCGCCTCATCAATGCCCGGAATGCCAGAGCCCGGAACTTCGTACGATGGGGTTCGGGACTGAGATGGTGGAGGAAGAGATTGCTACTCTCTTCCCTTCCGCCAAGGTCGAGCGTCTGGATTTCGATACCGCCCGTACCCGTACGGCCTATGAGCGGATCATCGCGGACTTTGAGAAAGGTAAGACACAGATATTGATCGGAACTCAGATGCTCTCGAAAGGTCTGGATTTCGGGAACGTCAGTGTGGTCGGTATCCTGAATGCCGATAGCCTGATGAACTTCCCGGATTTTCGTGCCCATGAGCGCGCCTTCCAGTTGATGGTACAGGTGAGCGGCCGTGCCGGAAGGCGGGATAAGCGGGGAACGGTTGTCCTGCAAACTTCTCAGCCTGACCATCCGCTAATCCGGATGGTAGAACGTTTCGCCTATAAGGAAATGGTACGTCTTCAATTGGGTGAGCGGAGCATGTTCCGTTATCCGCCTTACTATCGTTTGATAGTGATAGTCTTGCGTAGTCGGAATGATTCGATCCTGCAGGAACTATCTGTTTTGTATGCCGAGAACCTGCGTCGTCGTTTGGGCGAACGCGTGCTGGGTCCGGTCACTCCGCCGATAACCCGTGTGCAAACTCTCCATATCCGGAAAATCGTTTTAAAGATAGAGATTGCCGCTGCGATTGCTCCGGTACGTGAGATACTGGAATCGGTACACACTGAAATGCAACGCTACTTGCCGTTTAAGCAGTTGATCGTGCACTATGATGTAGATCCGGCTTGAGAGTCGGTTGTCAGGAGAAATTAATCCCGAGTCAATAGCCGGGGGATTAATCCCCCGGTGTAAATTGTAAATTAAGAATGATGGAAGAGAAGAAAGGAGAATATAAGATATTGTTTGTGTGTCTGGGAAATATTTGCCGGTCACCGTCGGCTGAGGCCGTGATGAAGAAGTTGGTTCAGGATGCGGGACTGGATGGCCGGATCAAGATCGATTCTGCCGGTATTATTGGGTATCACGCAGGAGAAAAAGCCGATCCGCGTATGCGCTCGCATGCGGCCCGTAGGGGATATAAGTTAGATTCGGTCTCCCGTCCGGTATGTACGGAAGACTTTTTCGACTTCGACCTGATTATCGGAATGGACAACCGTAACATAGACGATCTGAAACGGAAAGCCCCGGATTTGGAATCCGTGGAAAAGATACATCAGATGACGGAATATTCCCAGAACAAGCTGTATGACCATGTCCCCGATCCGTACTATAGTGGAGCGGAAGGTTTCGAGCTGGTCCTTGATCTGCTGGAGGATGCTTGCGCTGGGCTACTGGATGAGCTTGTACAGTTTATTTCTTCAAATCCGGATAACTGATTCGTGTATGGTACATGATCTTCAGTTTTTCCACAAAGACATTCTTAACCGTTTCCACATCCTTGAACGTCAGCGGGGCATTACGCATCAGTCCGTCGGCAATCTGTCCGTCTATGATCTTGTCGACTAAGGCACGAATGTTTTCTTCCGTGTGTTCTTTCAGGCTACGGGAGGCCGCTTCTACGGAATCAGCCATCATCAGGACGGCAGTCTCTTTCGAGAACGGGTTCGGCCCCGGATAGGTGAAAGCCTCTTCGTCTATTTCGCGGTCGGGATACTGGTTTTTGAAAGAGTTATAGAAGTATTTGGCTTTTCCGCGTCCGTGATGGGTACGGATAAAATCGATGATGGCTTTTGGCAACATTGCTTTTTCTGCGATCTTGACACCGTCGTTCACATGATTGATAATGATTTTCGCGCTTTGGTCGAACGATAGCTGGCTGTGCGGATTGATACTGCTTTGGTTTTCGGTAAAGAATGCCGGATTCGCCATCTTACCGATATCATGATACATGGCTCCTGTACGTACGAGCTGCGCGTTTGCTCCGATAGCGGCAGCCGCTTCCGACGCTAAGATCGACATCTGCAAAGAATGTTGGAAGGTTCCCGGAGATATTTCGGACAGCTTTTTTAGGATCGGCGTATTGATGTTGGAGAGTTCGACCAACGTAATGCTGGACACATAGCCGAATGTCTTTTCCAGCATATAGACTAATATGTAAGTAAACATCAGCAGGATAAAATTGATGCCGAAATAGAGCATCATCATCCAGTTGATCTTCTTGAAGTCCGCTTCCTGGTAGATGGACAGGCTGATGTAGCAGAGCGCATAGGACATGAAGATGAAGAAAGCGCAGCGGATCAGTTGGGAACGTTCGTATAAATCCCTCAAGCTGAATGTCACGACCATGCCGGCAATCACCTGTAGCAACAGGAATTCGTGCGGGAAAGGCACCATTAGTGAGCAGATCAGCACGATGATCAGGTGTGTGAACAGCGCCGTGCGCGAGTCGAAGAACGTGCGCACGACAATCGGCACGATAGCGAACGGAAGGATATAGACATTGAACAACCCGTACGTCACGCAAAGTTCTGTCAGGATGCAGCTCACGAATACGCATAGTACGAGGAAAAGCGCATTCCTCCTGTTATGCAGGATTTTCAACCGGAAAGACCACAGGTACAGCCAGAAGCAGAAGAGAATACCGAATACCAGCACGAACTGGCCTCCCATGATGATACCTTGCCGTTGGGCTCCTCCGGACTTGGTCTCGTGTACGATCTTAAGGGAACGGAGCACATTGTAAGTATGGTTGTCGATGATTTCGCCCCGGTCGACGATACGTTCTCCTGCCTGTATCATGCCGTTGGCCAGTGGGATGCTGTTCAGGATATCTTCCCTGACTTTTTCCGACATCGTCTTGTCGTATGTGATATTTTCCACCAAATAATTGTTGATATCGCAAGATTGCAATACCGACTTGTCCAGATAAGAGGGGCAATTGTTGATGATAAACTCATACGCCGTCTTGACTGTAAAAAAATCGCTACTGTAATGGGGGTGCGCTACGCTGCCCGCGAGCAGGTTGATGCGGGGATATTCCTCCTTCTTGAGTTCATCCATGTCCTGGGTAGAAATGATACCATCCCGGTATAGCTTTTGCAAGCTGTTTTCGATATACTGCATATAGGCCGGAGTCGCCCAGTTCTTCAGCGTGCCCTGATAGTCGGCGCGTAGTTTGTCTATCTCTTCAGATTCGATTGTGGTATCCAGTCGGTAATAAGGCTCGAACTTTTTGAGAGCGCTGTCGCGTTCGGCCTGTACTTCCGCATCAGTCTTGTAGATCGGGAAGTCGCTCGGAGCGGTAAGCAACCCGTACCGCCAAGGTTTTCCTTCATAGAATTGGTAACGGAATTTTCCTTCCCTCGGAAAGAAGTAAGCGATCAACAAGGCCGCCACAATAAAATAGACACTCGGATGTATGCTATAGTTATTTGCTTTCATAATGTTCTGTTTTATGTATTGAAAGGCGAAATGTACATAAAAAAGTTTACTAAGAGAAAAAAAAGGGCTACTTTTGCCGCAGTAAACGGAATTATGATTTATGAATTGTGATTTATGCGTTGTTATAAATCACAATTCATAAATCACAAATCATAAATCACATAGAAAGATTATGACTCAAAGGAAAGTTAGAGTCCGATTTGCACCGAGTCCCACTGGGGCCTTGCATATCGGAGGTGTTCGTACAGCTTTATACAATTATCTATTTGCCAAACAGAATGGTGGAGATCTGATTCTCCGTATTGAAGATACCGACTCGCAGCGTTTTGTTCCCGGAGCGGAAGCCTATATTATAGAAGCGCTTACCTGGTTGGGGATCAAGTTTGACGAAGGTGTCGGCTTCGGAGGCGAATACGGGCCTTACCGTCAGAGTGAACGCAGGGATATTTACAAGAAGTATGTCGATCAGTTGTTGGACGCCGGTTGTGCTTATATCGCATTCGATACCCCCGAAGAGCTGGATGCCAAACGGAAGGAAATTCCCAATTTCCAATATGATGCATCCACTCGTATGCAGATGCGCAACTCGCTGACTCTTTCCGAGGAAGAGGTGAAATCATTGATCGATGCTGGCAATCAGTATGTGGTCCGTGTCAAGATCGAACCGGATGAGAACATCCATGTGAACGACCTGATCCGTGGAGAAGTAATTATCAACTCTTCTATCCTGGACGATAAAGTCTTATATAAATCAGCCGACCAGTTGCCCACTTACCATCTGGCCAATATCGTGGACGATCATTTGATGGAAGTGACGCACGTGATCCGTGGTGAAGAATGGTTGCCGAGTGCCCCGCTTCACGTACTGTTGTACCGTTATTTCGGATGGGAAGACACGATGCCCCGGTTCGCACACCTGGCTTTGCTTTTGAAACCGGAAGGCAACGGCAAGTTGAGCAAGCGTGACGGTGACCGCCTGGGCTTCCCGGTGTTCCCGTTGGAATGGCATGACCCGAAGAGCGGTGAGGTTTCTTCTGGTTATCGCGAGAGCGGTTACCTGCCCGAAGCGGTTGTCAACTTCCTGGCCTTGTTGGGATGGAATCCTGGTAATGATCAGGAAGTAATGAGCATGGACGAACTGATCCATAGCTTCGATCTGAGCCGTTGCAGCAAGAGCGGAGCCAAATTTGATTATGAAAAGGGAAAATGGTTCAACCATCATTATATCCAGGCTATGGACAATAAGGAAGCCGCTGCCCTCTTTATGCCGATCCTCGAAAGCCACGGCGTGAAAGCAGACCCAGCCTATGTGGAGAAGGTCGTAGCCATGATGAAAGACCGTGCCACCTTTATCAAGGACTTGTGGGATCTTTGCTCGTTCTTCTTCATCGCTCCGACGGAATATGATGAAAAGACACGCAAAAAACGCTGGAAGGAAGACAGTGCCGCCCAGCTTGCCGAACTGATCGAAGTGCTTCGCGCACGTGAACCGTTCGATATCGAAGGTACGGAAGAAGAGGTAAAAGCTTGGATCGAAAGCAAAGGCTACCATTTGGGAAATATAATGAATGCGACTCGTTTGGCCCTTGTCGGTGAAGGCAAAGGTCCGCATATCTTCGACATAACGGAAGCCTTGGGTAAGGAAGAGTCTATCCGCCGCATCCAGAGAGCGATAGATAAATTGTCAATTGACAATTGATAATTCTTTTTATCATGTACAGCTTACTCATACATTTCTATGCCTTTATTGTCGCTATGATTTCTCCTTTCCACCGGAAGGCACGCCTGATGCGTTTCGGCCAGTGGAAGACGAATAGCATTTTGCGTGAGAAGATAGACCGGAATGCGAAGTACATCTGGTTTCATGCTTCTTCGTTGGGAGAGTTTGAGCAAGGGCGTCCTATGATCGAAAAGGTCAAGGCGCAATATCCGGAATATAAGATATTGCTTACATTCTTTTCTCCCTCAGGCTATGAAGTGCGGAAAAACTATAACGGGGCGGATATCGTTTGCTATCTGCCTTTCGATACGCCTTACCGGGTAAAGAAGTTCCTGAATCTGGCGAATCCTGCTGTGGCTGTTTTCATCAAGTATGAGTTTTGGGGAAACTATTTGCGTGAGTTGAAGAAGCGGGGAATCCCGGTTTATATCATTTCAGCGATCTTCCGTCCCGACCAGTTGTTCTTTCAATGGTTCGGAGTTCCTTACCGAAAGATGCTGTACTGCTTTACGCATTTGTTTGTGCAGGACGAACGTTCGAAGGAACTGCTTGGGCAATATGGTATCCGTAACGTGACGGTCTACGGCGATACCCGTTTCGACCGTGTGTTGGACGTGCGTAATCAGGCGCGTGAGTTGCCAGAATTCGAACGGTTTGTAGGGGAAAGATGTCAGACGCTGATCGCCGGGAGTTCCTGGCCGCAGGATGAGGAGATACTGATCCCTTATTTCAACGAGCATCCGGAGATGAAGCTGATCATCGCTCCGCACGAGATTCACCGGGAACATCTGATGTATATCGAGTCGTTGTTGAAACGCCCGTCTGTCCGCTTGTCCGATGTGATGCAGGACAAGAGCCTGCTCGAAGGGAAAGATTGTTTGATCGTGGATAGTTTCGGGCTGCTGTCTTCCATCTATCGGTATGGGACGATCGCCTATATCGGCGGCGGTTTCGGAGCCGGCATCCATAATACGTTGGAGGCGGCGGTTTACGGTATTCCGGTGTTGTTCGGTCCCCGGTTTCAGAAGTTCAAGGAGGCTCGTGACTTGATCAAAGTGGGCGGAGGATTCTCGGTCGCATCAAAAGATGAGTTCGTGGCCAAGATGGATGAGCTGTTGACCTATGCAGAGGTCTTGAAGGCTGCCGGCGAGAGTGCCGGCCAGTTTGTGAAAGGCAATGCGGGTGCGACGGATGGGATATTGAAGGAATTGGCTTTATAAGCTTTGTAGAACGAGGCGGCATCAAAAGTGTTCTGTCATGGCGGACTTGATCCGGGGATGACGGATGACGACTTTTGATGCCGCCTTTTTTAAATCTGGTAATAATGAATATTAGACATTCTTTGTTGGGGTTATTCTTGCCCCTTTCTTTGCTGTCCTGCCATACGGTGGAGAAGGAAGCAGACGGGCGTCCTCTGTCCTCTTATGTAAATCCGTTTGTAGGAGCTTCAACGAATACGGAACTGGCGGGCGCGAGTCATGGACTTGGAAAAACGTTTCCCGGGGCGACAGCTCCTTTCGGTATGGTGCAGGTCAGCCCCAACACGATTACCGGAGGCGACAACGGTCCCGGCTATAGTTATGAGCATACGACTATCGAAGGATTCGCATTTACGCAAATGTCCGGTATCGGCTGGTACGGCGATTTGGGGAACTTCTTGGTGATGCCTACAATCGGGGATTTGCATACATTCGCCGGCACGGAAGACAAGCCGGAAGAAGGATATCGTTCCCGGTATGACAAGTCGACCGAAAAAGCCTCGGCAGGCTATTACTCTGTTTTTCTTTCCGATTATAAGATTCAGGCGGAAGCGACCGCTTTGCCTCATAGCGGAATGCTTCGTTTCACTTTCCCGGAAAGCAAGGAGGCCCGCATACAAGTCGATCTGGCCCGGCGGGTAGGAGGAACATCGACACTTCAGAGCGTAGAGGTGGTGGACGACCATACCATCAAGGGCTGGATGCAATGTACGCCTGATGGAGGCGGTTGGGGAAACGGAGACGGCAAGGCCGACTATACGGTCTATTTCTATGCCCAATTTTCCAAACCTTTTTCCGGACATGGCGTTTGGTCTCGTCCTGAAATAGGTTGACTGTGTATTAAAAATCCTATTATAGGTTATTCATAAATGTAAACAACAGACAAACTGTCTCGTCCTAAAGTGGTATTTGATATTGTATAATATGCAATGATATGGATATTTATGTCGTTTTTGCTAATTTCTTTAGCTTTCGGCCTTGGTCGAAAAGGTTTTTGACTAAGGTCGAAAGCCCTTTTGACTAAGGTCAAAAACGTATTCGACAAAGGTCAAATGTTTATAGGTTGCATGGTTTTGCAATAGTAATATGATTGCTATCCTCTTAATATAGCCTGTTCTTTTCGTATTCGACTTGCTTTCTGAAGGTGAAGGCGCTTACCATTTGAGAATTGATAATCGACAATTTAAATCCGCAATAAATAATTGTCGATTATCAATTCTCAATTGTTTTTACTCTTCTTCTGCAAACATCGGGTCCCAAGCCGGTAACCGTGTCGGTGTCTGTTTCAATACTTCCCGGACTTTGTCGGTGATGTATTTCTTGTTGACAACCAAGCGGAACATGTATTCGTTGAACCATTCGTCCGTCATGATCAGGTGGCCGTTGTTGGCACCCGGTCCCCAACTGTTTTCCACCATCCACTTTTTAGGTTGGCCGTTGGCATCCAAATCTACCGCCATCAGTGTCATGGCATGGGAAGAGCCGCTGGCGAATGTCTGGATGCGTTGTTTCTTGTCCATACCGAAAGTCGTGCCCATCAACGAGCCGTAGTCATAATAGTTGACATCGAGCACTCCGCGGTTGCGGTCGAAGAATTTGCCCACGTCGCAGGAGAAATACATCATGGTGCTGTCCTTGATGGAGGCGATCGCCATCTCTTTGATATCTTCTATCGGAAGGTTGACGTATGTCCAGTTCTTGCCGTCATAGGCATGGCGGTCAAAGTCGATCTCATATAGTTTATAGAAGTCGCGGCTCGGATCGTTCATCAGCATGACATAGTTGTTCTTCAAATCTTCGCCCACGAATTCCTGATAGAATGATTGCGGGGTGTATTCTTTTGTCTCGACCGGTTTTCCGCTTGCGTCTTTGCGTGTCCAGGTGAATTTCGTAGGAGGTTCTCCGAGGTTGAGGACCAGCATACGGTAGATTTCGCCCAGCATCTCGGTTTTGCGTTTTGCCAGCGCTTCCGGTTTCGAGCCTTTTGCGTCGCGTAGTTCCAATCCGTATTCTTTCAGTTTCAGGCCGATCAGGTTGGACATACGGCTGGTATTGTCGCTGCTATAGGTTTCGACCATGACACCGGAAGGAACGATGCCGTATTTCATCAGGTTGTCGGAGATACCGGTGAATTGTCCGCCGTCTCCGATCGGATTCTTGAACAGCCATTCCACCATTTTGTCGTTGATCGGCTTTTCCCGTGTATCAATGATTCCTTGCAGGAAAAGGTTTGCTTTTTCAAGCTGGTCCCAGAAGAAGTTGTAATTCTGCGAGAGTTCGAATTCCGGCAGGTTATACTTGGCGATGACCTGCGCACGAATAACATTCAATCCTGTAAACAACCAGCAACGGCCGGAGGATTTCTGGTTCGTGATCCCTTTACTGTTCACTTTGTTTGAAAAGTAGGTGTCGAAATTGTTTTTGCTGTCATTGTTGACTGCCAGTTTGTTGATGTCGTTGCCCGCGATTGCATTGTGAATGGCTTTGTCGGCCGGCGTTCCTTTGTAGGCTTGCTTGATTTCCTGCAACATTCCGGACGAGATGCCGCCCTCTGCCTGCTGTCCGTAAGCCGATAACGATAGCCCGAATGCAAGGGCTGTTATCCACAGATTGTTCTTTCTCATGATATAATTTGTTTAGTTTTTTAAGTGTTTTGTCACAAAAGTAGTTTAATTTCTTTATATGGAGGTTACTCGGTGGCTCATTTAGCTCCCTTGTCTGGTTCATGTTGGAACGAGGATGAATGATATAATTGTATATGTATTTGAATAATATTTATATTGTAATGAATAATATTTATTATTTCTTGCATGTTTATAAATTATTGAATACTTTTGTTGTAAAGTAATCTTTTAGTCAAGTATAAACAAGAATAAGAAATAAATCTATGAATAACGAGATCAAAAGAAGACTCCCCTTGCAGTGCCCGGCTTGTGACGCGCCTTTGAAAGTGGGTCGGATGTTTTGTGGGCAATGCGATACGGAGGTGTGCGGTACATTTGAACTGCCTGTACTGGCAAAACTGACGGATAAGGAACAGCAGTTTGTAATCGACTTCATCAAATCCAGCGGAAGCCTGAAGGATATGGCGAAGAATATGGGAGTCAGTTACCCTACTGTCCGGAATGTATTAGACGATCTGATTGATAAACTAAATAAAATCGAATAGGTTATGAACAAACAACATCTTTATGGATTGATTAATCCTTTTGAACGGATTGCCGGTCTGGAAGCATTGCTTTGGGGACTGGCTGGAATGGTGGTATCGACAGCTCTTTCTTTTTATTCCGGCTGGCATTATCACGGGTTGCTGCATTTTGGTCCGGCTCCGAATCCGGCGTGGTGGTGTTATGCGGTGGAGCACCTTGCCGTCTGGCTGATTCCGGCTGTTATGTTTTATTTGGGAGGATTGCTGCTTTCCCGTTCACGCATACGGATGGTCGATGTGTTGGGAACGGTCGTTTTCGCACAATTGCCGTTGATCGTCATGAACCTTTTAACTTCTTGCCGCCTATGCAGAAACTCGCACAGATAGATGTGAACATGCCTCCGGCAGAGATCATGCAACAGCCCGGATTCCTTGTCGGAATCTGGTTGTCGCTTGTCTCTTTTGTCTTTTTGATCTGGGCACTGGTCTGGATGTTCCAGGCATTGAAAGTGTCCTGTAACCTGAAAGGCTACAGGTTGGGAATCCTCTACTGCGTGGGGATCTTCGGCGGAGATGTGCTTTGCCGCTATCTGATAAAATGGGCGTGCTATTGATGGAACAGCAGATTGCGCAGTCCGGCGATATCCTCTACGATATAGTCCGCCCCGGCTTGCGATAACTCTTCCCGGTCACCGTAACCGTAAAGCACACCGATCGAATCGAGCCTGTTCTCTTTGGCCCCGATGATGTCATGTTTGCGGTCGCCGATCATGACGACTGATGGATGATCCGTCAGGTTATTGCTTTCCAATACATGACGGATCACATCTCCTTTTGTATAGAAGGAACCGTCCAGGCCGCTGCCCGCGACGAAGGTGAAGTAACGGGCGATATCGAAATAGTCCAGGATGCGTTTGGCGAAGACTGTCGGTTTGGATGTCGCCAGCATCAGGATGCGCCCTTGCCGGGTTGCCTCTTCTAAAAAGTCTTTCATGCCGTCATACAGTTTGTTCTCATAAATGCCGGTGTCGGCAAAACGTTCCCGGTACTTTTCTGTAGCCTCTTTGGCCTGTTCGTCTGTGAAATGATAGAAATCCCGGAACGAGTCCAGAAGAGGAGGACCGATAAAAGGACATAACTCGCGAAGGTCATTCACTTGTATGCCGAAATGATTCAATGCGTATTCGACGCATCGGGTGATGCCGATCATCGGATCTGTAATCGTCCCGTCCAGGTCCAGCAGGATGTATTTGTACTCTTTCATTTGCAATTGTATTGTTTATCCTGTTTCGTGATAGCAGGTCAGTGCTCTTCTTTATACCAAGATGAGTACATGTGATAGTTTTTGGCTATCTTCTGGTTGATCTCTTTTGCCTGTTCCGGGTCCACCTTCTTTACGAACTTGGCCGGTACACCGGCGTAGATGCTTCCCGGCTCGACGATGGTCTTGCTCAGTACGACCGAACCGGCAGCGACGATCGCTCCTTCGCCGATCACGGCGTGATCAAGTACGACCGAGCCCATCCCGATCAGGGCTCCGTTGCATATCTTTGCCCCGTGGATCGTGACATTGTGGCCGACCGACACATCGTCGCCGATCTCAATCGTCGATTTCTCGTATAAGGTGTGCAGGACGGAGCCGTCCTGTATATTCACCCCGTTGCCGATCCGGATGGAGTTTACATCGCCTCGCAACACAGTCCCGAACCAGATACTGCAACCTTCGCCTATCTCTACATCGCCGATAATAGTGGCGTTGTCTGCTAAAAACGTGTCTTTACCTATTTGGGGAGTAAAGCCTCTTACTGATTTTATTAAAGCCATAACTTTTTAATTGACAATTAATAATTGACAATTGACAATTTAAGGGAGAACGACAAACCTATTGTCAATTGTCAATCGTCTGTTGATTAAATTTCTGCCGTTTTTTCTTTTAACCAAGCCTTCTCTTCTTCAGTCAAATGCGGGCTTACCAAGTCGTATACCATTTGGTGGTATTTGTTCAGCCATGCATGCTCGCGTACAGAAAGCATGGACGGGATAACCAGCTTCGTATCGATGTAACATAACGTCAAAGTTTCGAAACCGAGGAACTTTCCGAATTCCGTTTCACTGTCTTCACGGATCAGGATCATATTCTCGGTACGGATGCCATATTCGCCGGGGCGGTACATGGCCGGTTCGTCACTCATCACCATGCCCGGTTCCAGGATTACCGGGTTTTCTTCCATGCGGATGCTTTGCGGCCCTTCATGCACGTTCAAGCAATGGCCGATGCCGTGGCAGGTTCCGTGCAGATAGTTGATGCCGGCATCCCACAAAGCTTTACGGGCGAAGGCGTCGATCAAGCAGCCCCGTATGCCTGCGGGGAATTTGCATTTGGCAATTCCGATAGTGCCTTTCAGGGCGCGGGTAAAATCTTTCTTCATTTGCTCGCTCGGCTCGTCGCAAAGGGCGATCGTACGGGTGATGTCGGTCGTTCCGTCTAGATACTGGGCTCCGGAGTCGAGCAGGTACAAACTGTCCGTTTTCAGCTCCGTGTCCGTTTCGGGTGTGGGAGAATAGTGTACGACCGCTCCGTGAGGACCGTAGCTGGATATGCTGGCAAAGCTGTCCATGACATATTGGGGCTGTTCGGAGCGCAGAGCCGTCAACTTGGCAGCGGCACTCAGCTCCGTCACCTTTTCTCCGGCTTTAAGCATCTTTTCCAGCCAGAAATAGAATTTGGTCATGGCGATGCCGTCTTTCAGGACAGCGTTGCGGAATCCTTTTATCTCTGTCTCGTTCTTGATGCTTTTCAGGTGATTGGCGGGCGAGGTTCCTTCTATCAGGATACTGCTTTTGGGCAGTGCATTGTAGATGGCTACGTTGGTTCGTTTGCTGTCGATGAACACCCGTGTCTGTTCCGGCAGCCGTGACAGGAAGGTTGCCAACATGCCGTAGTCGGCTAGTGTCACTCCTTCTTTCTTTAGATGTTCTGCTATTTCAGCAGGGATCTTCTTCGGATTCACGAACAGTACGCTTTCCTTCTCGGAAACGAATGCATAACTGATGACGACCGGATTATAGGCAACGTCCGTACCCCTGATATTGAAGGTCCAGGCCACTTCGTCCAATGCGGAGAGAATGGTGCAGTCGGCTCCTGCCTTGTGTAGCATCTTGTTGATATCTATCAGTTTGTCTTCTGTTGATTTTCCGCTGAGTTCGACAGGCATTTCAAACATCGGAGCTTCCGGGATGGCGGGACGTTCTTTCCAGATCGGATCGATCAGCGAAGCGTTTGTATTCAGTTTGATCTCTTTTTCCGCTAATGCCTTTTCCAGTGAGCGGGCATCTGCCAGGCTGTATGTCTCGCCGTTCAGGCCGACTGTCTGTCCCTCTTTCAGTTCGTGTGTCAGGAACTCCGGGATTGTCGGGGTTTCGGGTAACATCATTTTGAAAAGTTCGATACCTGTCCCTTCCAATTGGGTGGAGGCTTGCAGGAAATATCGGGAGTCGGTCCAAAGCCCGGCTTTATCGGCTGTGATTATAACTGTTCCGGCCGAACCTGTGAATCCGGAAATCCATTCACGGTATTTCCAGCAGTCGGCAGGATATTCACTCATGTGAGGGTCGGAAGTCGGAATAATATAAGCATCGATTTTATGCTGTTTCATTGCTTCCCTTAGGGCGGCAATACGTTCAGGAATGTTTGTTTTCATCGCATTTTGTTTTATGTCAACATTACTATTGGCAAAGTTATTAAATTTCTTCTCTTTCTATGTCCTTGGAATAAAAAAATCAAATCTACTCATATTTCTGCCTTATAAGTTATCTGTATTCAGATTGCAATAAAGGAAGATGACTAGTATTATTTCTGAAATATCTGTACCTTTGCGAGAAAACCTTTTAAATAATAATATAGGAAAAGCTAAAAGTTAGTATATGAGAAATATAATGTTATCGCTTATGACTGCAATGGCTATGACTGCCTGTACGGGGCAGAAGGCTGAGAAGGCGGAAGCTACTCAGGATAATTTCAATTATGTCGTGGATCAGTTTGCTGATCTTCAGATACTGCGTTATCGAGTTCCGGGATTTGAATCCCTTTCTTTGAAGCAGAAACAATTATTATATCATTTGTCGGAAGCCGCCCTGATGGGCCGGGATATTTTGTTCGACCAGAACTGCCGTTATAACCTGCCGATCCGCCGTGCGCTGGAGGCTGTTTATACCGGCTATAAAGGAGATCGTACGGATCCGCAGTTTGTTGCTTTGGAGACTTATCTGAAACGGGTTTGGTTTGCCAACGGCATTCATCATCATTATGCGGAAGACAAATTTGTTCCCGGTTTTACGCCCGAATTCTTCCAGACTTGCATCTCTCAGGTCGGTGCTTCCGCACTTCCGTTACGTGAAGGGCAGACGGTGGAACAGTTTGTTGCCGAGATCAGTCCCGTGATCTTTGATCCGGCCGTGATGGCGAAGCGTACGGTGCAGAGTGGCGATGTCGACCTGATCCGGGCTTCGGCCAATAATTATTATGGCGAAGGGGTTACCCAAGTAGAAGTCGAGGATTTCTATGCCCGGATGAAAGCAGGGAAAGACACGATTTCTCCTATCTCTTACGGCTTGAACAGCCGTTTGGTAAAAGAGAACGGCAAGCTGGTCGAAAAAGTGTGGAAGGTAGGCGGCCTCTATTCGCCGGCAATCGAAAAGATCGTGTCGGAATTGCAGAAAGCCACGGCTTTTGCCGAGAACGATGCGCAAAAGTCAATCATCGGGAAACTGATCGAATATTATCAGACCGGCGACTTGAAAATCTTCGATGCCTATTCGATCCTATGGGTGGAAGATACGGTATCGGATGTCGACTTTGTGAACGGCTTTATCGAAACATACGGAGATCCGTTAGGAATGAAAGCCAGCTGGGAGTCGACCGTGAACTTTATCAATAAGGAGGCAACGAAGCGAACAAAAGTGATCAGCGATAATGCGCAGTGGTTTGAAGATCATTCTCCTGTAGATAAACGGTTTAAGAAAGAAAAAGTAAAAGGAGTCAGTGCCAAAGTAATTACAGTTTCCATGTTGGGAGGTGATTGCTATCCGGCAACTCCGATTGGCATCAACTTGCCGAATGCCGACTGGATTCGCCGCGATCATGGTTCGAAATCCGTTACGATCGAGAATATCACTGAGGCATATGACAAAGCTTCTCAGGGAAATGGTTTCAATGAGGAATTTGTCTGGAGCGATAAGGAGCGCGAAGGATTGAAGAAATACGGATTCATCACCGACAATCTGCATACCGATTTGCATGAATGCTTGGGACATGGTTCCGGTAAATTGCTTCCCGATACCGATCCGGATGCTTTGAAGGCCTACAGTTCGACTTTGGAAGAGGCACGTGCCGATCTTTTCGGTTTGTACTATCTCGGAGATGCCAAGCTGGTGGAACTCGGACTTGTGCCGGATGCAGAGGCTTATAAGGCCGAATACTATAAATATATAATGAATGGCCTGATGACACAGCTGGTTCGGATCGAGCAGGGCAAGAATGTCGAAGAAGCCCATATGCGCAACCGTCAGCTGATTTCCAAATGGGTATATGAAAAAGGAAAGGTCGATAACGTGATTGAACTGAAACAGCGGAATGGCAAGACATACGTGGTGGTTAATGACTATGCTAAGTTGCGTGAACTGTTCGGAACTTTGTTGGCGGAAGTGCAGCGTATCAAGGGTGAAGGTGATTTTTCTGCCGGAAAGAAACTGGTGGAGGAGTATGCCGTAAAGGTCGATCCGGCTCTTCATGCCGAAGTGCTCGAACGCTATGCCAAATTGAACCTGGCTCCGTATAAGGGATTCGTGAACCCGGTGATGAAGGAAGTCAAGAACGATAAGGGAGATGTAACGGATATTGTGCTGGATTATACCGAAGGGTATACCGATCAGATGCTTCGCTACAGCAAGGAGTATTCGTTTTTACCTTCCTATAATGAATAATAAAGCGTATGTTACAGAATGAATTAAAAGAAATACGGACCCAGCTTCGCCAGGCGATGAATGGGGTGATCTCTACCAGCATGCGCGAGAAGGGTATTGTCTATAAGCTGAATTTCGGTGTTCCTTTGCCTGAAATCAAGCAGATTGCCACTACACATAAACCGGACTCTGAGCTGGCCGCTGCTTTGTGGAAAGAAGACATCCGTGAATTCAAGATATTGGCTTCTTTCTTGCAGCCGGTAGACGAGTTCTCGTCCCAAGAGGCGAAGCAATGGGTGAAAGAAATCCCTTATTTGGAAATTGCAGAGCAGTGCAGCCACAATTTGTTTTATAAGTTGCCGGATGTGGAGGATTTGCTGCTCGGGTTGATTTTTAATGTGGAAGACGAATATGCACGTACGGTGGCTTATCTAGTCTGGGCCGAACTGTTTAAGGAAGGAAAGGATTTGATAGCACCGGTGAGGACCGCATTTGTCGCGGAATGTATGCGGACGCTTGCCCAGACTGATTTCGAGGCGTCCTTCAAAGAAAAGCAGGCTGCGATGAAAGCCATGAAATTTTATGGAAGACAGTCGGCTGAACGGGCGCAGCAAATGTTGGGCGGGTTCGATGATTTTCCTGAATTCATGCAGACGCCCGAAGGGCAGGAAATATATAATGATTTAAAATTTGAATTTGAATATTGCCGTTAAGGCTTTGCGTTTAAAATAAATGCGCTAACTTTGTCGGTCGCGTGGAGTCGCAACTTGAAGATGGATGCAAAAAAGTACACAGAGATGCAAGACCTGTTCACCAGATATCTTGCCGAGAAAAAACTACGAAAGACGGAGGAACGCTATGCCATATTGGAGTGTATATGCAGTTTCCCCGGTCATTTTGATATGTGTTTGCTTCATCAGAAACTGGAGGAAATGAATTTTCATGTCAGTCGGGCTACTGTTTATAACACGGTCGACGTTTTGGTAGACAGCGGCTTAATTGTGCGCCATCAGCTGACGGCCCAGGCTGTACAGTATGAATTACGGATGCTGGCGGAGACACACTTGCATCTGATCTGTATGAAATGCGGGGCAATCAGAGAGCTGAAGGATGCAACACTAAAGAAAGATGTCGGAGCGTTGAAGATATCGCGTTTCACTCCGGAATATCATGCGCTTTACATTTATGGCTTATGTAGCAAATGTAAGTACCGGCTTCAGCGGAAGAAGTAAGAATATTAACATCTATATAATATATAAACGATGAAAGTTGACGTTCTATTAGGATTGCAGTGGGGTGACGAAGGCAAAGGAAAAGTTGTCGACGTTTTGACTCCGAATTACGATGTGATAACTCGTTTTCAGGGAGGTCCCAATGCTGGACATACTTTGGAGTTTAACGGTGAAAAGTATGTATTACGTTCCATCCCTTCCGGTATTTTCCAAGGGGGTAAGGTAAACGTTATCGGTAACGGTGTCGTACTGGATCCGTTGTTGTTCCAACAGGAAGCGGAAGCGCTTGCTGCCAGCGGGCACGACCTGACCAAACAACTGTGTATCTCTAAGAAAGCTCATTTGATCTTGCCTACTCACCGTATATTGGATGCTGCTTACGAAGCTGCGAAAGGGTCAGGTAAAATCGGTACGACCGGTAAAGGTATCGGTCCGACTTATACGGATAAGATCAGCCGTAACGGTCTGCGCGTAGGCGACCTGTTGCATAATTTCGATGAAAAGTATGCAGCTGCAAAAGCAAGACATGAAGCGATTCTGCGTTCTCTGAATTATGAATATGATATTACTGAATTGGAGGCACAGTGGTTCAAGGCTTTGGATTATTTGAAACAGTTTCGTTTGATCGACAGCGAACATGTGATTAATAACTATTTGAAAGAAGGCAAGTCTGTTTTGGCCGAAGGTGCACAGGGCACTATGCTGGATATTGACTTTGGTTCGTATCCGTTCGTGACTTCTTCCAATACGATTTGTGCTGGTTGCTGTACCGGTTTGGGGGTTTCTCCGCGTAACATCGGTGAAGTTTATGGAATCTTCAAGGCTTATTGCACACGTGTCGGTAGCGGCCCGTTCCCGACAGAGCTGTTTGATGAAACAGGCAGCAAGATCCGTCAGATCGGTCATGAATATGGCGCTGTAACCGGACGCGAACGTCGTTGCGGCTGGATTGACTTGGTTGCGTTGAAATATGCGATCATGATCAACGGTGTGACGAAACTGATCATGATGAAGAGCGATGTGCTGGATGGCTTCGAAACAGTAAAGGCTTGCATTGCTTATAAAGTCAATGGCGAAGAAACAACAGAGTTTCCGTTTGAAATCAATGAAGGCATCGAACCCGTATATGTGGAAATGCCGGGTTGGAATGTCGATATGACGAAAATGCAAAGTGAAGACGAATTTCCCGAAGAGTTCAATGCTTACATCTCTTTCTTGGAAGAAGAGCTGGAAGTTCCGATCAAGATTGTATCTGTCGGTCCTGACCGTGAGCAAACAATTGTCAGATATACCGAAGAATAAAACCTGAAAATAATACAAAATGGCAGAAGACCACATCCCGGAAGGATGATCTCCTGCCATTTTTATTTTTGGCAGACTTTTTGTCGTTTATGATTTAGTATAACTATTATAAATTAGAAAAATATGAGCATGTATTGGATTATATTTATCGGTTTTGCCCTTCTTAGCTGGTTGGTTTCTTCCAGACTCCAGAACAAGTTTGAAAAATATTCCAAGATTCCTATGCCGAATGGTATGACAGGAAAGGATGTGGCTGAAAAGATGTTGCATGATAACGGGATTTATGACGTAAAGGTGATTTCCACTCCCGGACATTTGACGGATCATTATAATCCGGCAAACCAGACCGTCAATCTGAGTGAATCGGTTTATTACAGTAACAGTATTGCTGCCGCAGCCGTTGCAGCTCATGAATGCGGACACGCTGTCCAGCATGCTACGGCTTATGCGCCTCTTCGGATGCGTTCGGCTTTGGTTCCGGTCGTCAGCTTTGCTTCCAACATTATGACATGGGTGCTGTTGGGTGGTATGCTGTTGATTAATACGTTTCCCCAGTTGATGCTGTTTGGTATTATTCTTTTTGCATCGACGACTTTATTCAGTTTCATTACACTACCGGTCGAGATCAATGCCAGCCAGCGGGCTTTGGTATGGTTGAGCAATGCCGGCATCACAAATGTCTATACGCATGACAAGGCTGAAGATGCTTTGCGTTCTGCTGCTTACACGTATGTAGTGGCTGCCTTGGGTTCGCTTGCTACATTATTATATTATATCATGATTTTCCTGGGGGGAAGAAGCCGGGATTAAACAGGAAGCATTACCTTTGCAGCCTAAATAAATATAAATTAGTGAATCATGCAAAAGCCGTCTATCCCTAAAGGAACAAGAGATTTTTCGCCAGAAGAAATGGCGAAGCGTAATTATATATTCAATACTATCCGCGAAGTATATCATCTGTACGGATTTCAGCAGATCGAAACGCCGGCTATGGAAAACCTGTCTACGCTGATGGGCAAGTATGGAGAAGAAGGCGATAAGTTGCTTTTCAAAATATTAAATTCCGGCGATTGCTTTTCCGGAATAACGGATGAAGAACTGTCGGAGCGCAATGCCGTAAGATTCGGAATGAAAGCTTGCGAGAAGGGTTTGCGTTATGACCTGACGGTTCCTTTTGCCCGTTATGTGGTACAGCACCGTAATGATATCGCTTTCCCATTCAAGCGTTACCAGATACAGCCGGTATGGCGTGCCGATCGTCCGCAGAAAGGTCGTTACCGTGAGTTTTACCAATGTGATGGAGATGTGGTAGGTTCCGATTCGTTGGTAAATGAAGTCGAGCTGATCCAGATTATGGATGAGGTATTCCGCCGTTTCGGAATCCGTGTCTGTATCAAGATGAACAACCGTAAGATTCTTTCCGGCATTGCCGAAATAATCGGTGAAGCCGATAAGATTGTCGATATTACGGTTGCTATAGATAAACTGGATAAGATCGGTCTGGATAATGTAAATGATGAATTGCGTTCTAAAGAATTGTCTGAAGGTGCGATAGCCCGTTTGCAGCCGATCATTATGCTGAAAGGTACGAATCGTGAAAAGCTGGCTATTTTGAAAAAGGAACTGGCAGCATCGGAAATAGCGATGAAAGGTATTGCCGAGATGGAATTTATCCTGGACCGCATCGAGAAGTTAGAGCTGACAGCTGATTTGGAACTGGACCTGACGTTGGCACGCGGTCTGAACTACTATACGGGTGCTATCTTCGAAGTGAAAGCGTTGGATGTCCAGATCGGAAGTATCACGGGGGGGGGACGCTATGACAATTTGACCGGTGTGTTTGGTATGGACGGTATGTCAGGTGTCGGAATTTCCTTCGGTGCCGATCGTATTTTCGATGTTCTAAACCAGTTGGAACTTTATCCGGTTGATTCTTTGAAGACCACGCAACTGTTGTTCGTGAATTTCGGCGAGAAGGAAGAAAACTATTTGTTGCCTCTGATCTCGAAAGTGCGTGCTGCCGGTATCCGTACGGAGTTGTATCCTGAATCAGCCAAAATGAAGAAGCAGATGGGATATGCCGATACGAAAAAGATCCCGTTTGTGGCGATTGTCGGTGAAAACGAAATAAATGAAGGCAAGATCAATCTGAAAAACATGTTGACAGGCGAACAGTCTCTTGTCACATTAGAAGAACTGATCGAAAGATTCTAGCTGCAATTTCAATTTTGTGCCTTTAGGTACACCCGTTTCTACTATAAATAGACTGATAATTGAACTTCCCCATTCATTTTCTTGTTGTAATGGGGAAGTTTTTTTGTAACAGGATGGTCATCCTGTCAGATATATTTGCATTGTCTGTCTTTCTAAAATGCAAAATTGTCAGTCTTTTTCCTGACAACAGTTTTGGCACAGTATTCGCATAGACGTTTATGTGCGATAAGAAAGCACAAGATTAACGTAATATTATTAACAACTAAAAAATATACAACGATGAACATTAGACCATTAGCAGACAGAGTGCTGATTAAGCCTGCTGCAGCAGAAGAAAAGACACTTGGCGGAATCATTATTCCCGATTCAGCAAAAGAAAAACCTTTAAAAGGTGAAGTTGTCGCCGTAGGTAACGGAACAAAGGATGAAGAAATGGTTGTAAAGAACGGAGATACTGTACTGTACGGCAAGTATGCAGGTACGGAAATCGAACTGGACGGTGAAAAATATCTTATCATGCGTCAGTCTGATATTTTGGCTATTATCTAAACAATTGACAATTGATAGTGGATAATTGACAATTAAGAAATATTTATACATTTATATAAAACGATAGAAATCATGGCAAAAGAAATTAAATACGATATGGATGCCCGCGACCTTCTGAAGAAAGGTGTGGATGAATTGGCTAACGCAGTAAAAGTAACACTGGGTCCGAAGGGACGTAATGTGATCATCGAAAAGAAATTCGGTGCTCCGCACATTACAAAAGACGGTGTAACGGTAGCTAAAGAAGTTGAAGTTGCTTGCCCGTTTGAAAACATGGGTGCTCAGTTGGTTAAGGAAGTCGCTTCCAAGACTAACGACAATGCCGGTGACGGTACGACAACTGCAACAGTTCTGGCACAGTCTATTATCGGTGTCGGTCTGAAGAATGTAACGGCGGGTGCCAACCCTATGGACTTGAAACGTGGTATCGACAAAGCGGTGGCTAAAGTCGTAGAAAGCATCGCTGCCCAGTCTGAAGCTGTTGGTGACCAGTTCGAAAAGATCGAGCATGTTGCCAAGATTTCTGCTAACGGTGACGAAGCTATCGGTAAACTGATCGCTGAAGCTATGCAGAGAGTAAAAACAGAAGGTGTTATCACTGTAGAAGAAGCTAAAGGCACGGAAACAACAGTAGACGTGGTAGAAGGTATGCAGTTCGACCGTGGTTATATCTCTCCGTATTTTGTAACCAACACGGAAAAGATGGAATGCGAGATGGAAAATCCGTATATCCTGATCTACGACAAGAAGATCTCTGTATTGAAAGATTTGCTGCCTATTCTTGAACCGGCAGTTCAGAGCGGTCGTCCTCTGTTGATCATCGCTGAAGATATCGATAGCGAAGCATTGGCAACTTTGGTTGTAAACCGTCTGCGTGGTTCTTTGAAGATCTGTGCTGTCAAGGCTCCGGGCTTCGGTGATCGTCGTAAAGCTATGCTGGAAGATATCGCTGTCCTGACAGGTGGCGTTGTGATCTCCGAAGAAAAAGGCTTAAAGCTGGAAGGTGCTACTATGGATATGCTGGGTACGGCTGAAAAGGTTACGGTAGACAAAGACACGACTACTATCGTAAACGGAGCAGGCGATAAGGATGCTATCCAGGCTCGTATCGGCCAGATCAAGACTCAGATCGAAAATACGACTTCCGACTACGATAAAGAAAAACTGCAGGAACGTCTGGCTAAGATGGCCGGTGGTGTTGCCGTATTGTATGTAGGTGCTCCTTCTGAAGTTGAAATGAAAGAAAAGAAAGACCGTGTTGACGATGCTCTGCATGCAACTCGCGCCGCTATCGAAGAAGGTACGGTTCCTGGTGGTGGTGTTGCTTATATCCGTGCTATCGAAGCACTGGAAGGTCTGAAGGGTGAAAACGAAGACGAAACAACCGGTATCGAAATCGTTAAACGTGCTATTGAAGAACCGTTGCGCCAGATCGTTGCTAACGCAGGTAAAGAAGGTGCGGTAGTTGTTCAGAAAGTAAAAGAAGGTAAGGGTGACTTTGGTTACAATGCCCGTACAGACAAGTATGAAAACTTGTGTGCAGCCGGTGTAATCGACCCTGCTAAGGTAACACGTGTAGCTTTGGAAAATGCCGCTTCTATTGCTGGTATGTTCCTGACTACGGAATGTGTGATCGCTGAAAAGAAAGAAGAAGCTCCGGCAGCTCCTGCCATGAACCCGGGTATGGGTGGCATGGGCGGTATGATGTAATTCTTCCCATAAGCATAAAATCTGAAACGGCTGCTTCCCGAAAGGGAGGTGGCCGTTTTTTTATTTAAAAAGTATGGTTACAGTTTGGCAGTTTCAAAAAAGTTGCTACCTTTGCAACCGCAATCAAGAGAGATTGATTCACTGAAAAGTGCTGAATTGCCCAGGTGGCGGAATTGGTAGACGCGCACGTTTCAGGTGCGTGTGTCGAGAGG
>ERZ1106919.608-NODE-608-length-28214-cov-4.330090_pt1 | contig 28214 bp, 16 predicted proteins | sample MGYA00403654_ERZ1106919 | MGnify/ENA primary metagenome ERZ1106919 (study PRJEB35170, sample SAMEA104062450) | human gut metagenome | biome: human gut; feature: human-associated habitat; material: faeces | place: Denmark | collected 2012-10-08 ... | reverse complement strand
GCGTGGGGCAAATCTGTCCGCTTGGGCGGGTAGGATGGATGCATTGATTATTGCGAACAGTTTGAGCGGAGGACCATGTCTGTTCGAATCTATACCACCAATGCCGGCACGGATTTGAGCGATGCCGAGTCGGCGTTGCTTGCCGACCTTATTGCCCGTCACGGGCGTGCCGTGTTGCTGGCACCTACGTTTGCCGAGCTCGACCTGTGCCGTCATGATGCGGCGGAAGCCGGCGTTTCGCTGGGTATCGACTACAAGACGCCTACATCGTGGCTTCGCTCGATTTGGGAGCTTTTGGGCGACGGGCGCGGTTTTGTCGACAACCTGCAGCGCCAGATGCTGCTCTCGGACATGGTCACGCGTCTCGACGATGCCGACCTGCAGCCGCTTTCGCGCAGCCAGGGCACGGTGCGCATGCTTGCGCGCATGGCCCGCGATGTGCTGCCGGGTGTGGCGGGGACGACGGCCGAGCGATGCCGTGGCAACAATTGCCAGCCTGAGCCAAAAAGCGATGCCGAGGCTCGTGTGTTTGAGCTTTTGCGTGCCTACGCGGGCGGTTTGGACCGTCGAGACATGGTCGAGCCCTGCGAGGCAGCTGACATTATGGCCGGTGCCCTGGCCGATAACCTGCCGGCGTGTACCCGCGCCGTATGCGTGCGCGGTATCACGTCGTTTACGCACGGCCTGCTCGAGCTGCTGTCTGCCGTGGCGAACAATGGGGGAGAGGTCGTCGTGCTGCTTGCCCGCGAGCAGGCGGCGATGCGCGAGGAGCTTGCCGCGGCATTTGATGCCCGCGGTGTGCTGTTTGAGATCGCGCCGCTGGGGGAGGACGCCGTCGCGTCTGATGTCGCTTGCGGGACCGCCGCTCAGCCTGCCTTTATTGAGGTCGCCGGTCCCCATGCCCGTGCTCATGTCTATGCGGACGCCATCGATAAGTTGGTGAAAGCGCACAAGGAGTCCAAGGCCGATAAAGCTACGGCAACGCCTGCCGACCCCGCGCACGTGCTCGTTGTTTCTGCCCAGGCATCCCAGCTGTTCGGTGAGCTCGCCTCTCGTCTGGCGGCTCGTCATATCGCTGCCGAGACAGTTGAGTTCACGGCGTTTTCCCAATCCATTGCGGGCAGGCAGCTTGCGGCGCTTGTCGGCCTGATCGAGCGCATGAAGGCCGCCGATGAGGGTGCGGCGTCAAAGACCGAGTGGTGGCCCGCGCCGGAGCTTACCGACTGGATCTACAGTCCGCTTTCGGGCGCTGATGCCGTCAATGCCCGTACCTTCGATAAGAATATGCGTCTTTCGCGCAGCAAGACTACCGCGGGCGTTAAGAGCCTGCTGCAGAGCGTTCAGGGCCAGGTGAGGGGCGCGCGCAAGGCGGCGAGCGACGAGAACTGGTTTAAGAACGTACCGTGCGTGGTCTCGGACGTGTTCCAGGCGCTGTGGCGTGACAAGCCCGTGACGGCGCTCAAGGCCATGCTTGCCGTTGCCGAGGCGTTGCCCGATCGCTCGCTGGGCAGCTTGGATGGCCAAGCCCGTCGCCAGGCGGAGGTGGCCCTGCTGCGCCACGCCATCGACATCCTTATGAATGGCGCCCGCGCGCTCGACGTGTCGCAGGCCGCAACCGTGCCCGTGCTCGATGGCATTCGCACCAAGGTGGACAAGCGTAGCGCCGCCTACGATTACGAGACCCACGAGGTTGACCGTGCGCCACGTGCTCAGGTTCGTTTTGCTTCGCTTGCCGATGCGGCGGCTCTGCGCCCCGGCAGCTACGATGCCGTGCTGTTTGCCGATGTCGATCTGGACAGCTATCCGCTCTCACACGAGGAGGGGCCGCTGGCCACGCTGGCGGCGAGCCTTGGTCGCGAGGGCGTGACGCTTGAGCCCGCGGCCTTGCTGCGCGTGCGCTTTGGTCATGCTATGCAGGCGGCACGCGGCCCGGTTGCGCTTGCGCGCGTGACGCACGATCGCCAGGCGCGCGAGTGCTATCCGGCTGCCGTGTGGACCGAGTTGCGGGCGCATGCCGAGGCCGCTGAAGCTGCTAAGGCCGCAGACGCCGACAAGGCAGCTGACGACGCTAAGGTCGCTGACGCCGACAAGGCCACTGACGATGCTAAGGCCACTGGCGCCGACAAGGCGAAGTGCGTGGGTGAGGGCGATATCGTAAGGGACTTCGATCCCGCGGCAGGCGAAGGTCTCAAGCGCGAGCGCGTGACCTGTGAAGCCCCTCAGCATCTGAGTGCCGAGGCCGTGCCGTATTTGGTCTTGCGCCGTCGCGATGGCGAGGGCGAGGACGCGCCGCTCGTGCCACGCCTGACGTCCGCCTCGCAGATCGAGGCTTATTCCACCTGCCCGCTGTGCTGGTTCGTGTCGTATCGCGTCAAGCCCCAGTCCATCGACGCGGGTTTTGGCAACATGGAGAAGGGCAACTTCGTCCACGACGTGCTGGAACACCTGCACGCCCGTCTGCCCCAAGAGGGCATGGAGCGCGTGACGCCCGAGAACCTGCCGCGTGCACAGAAGCTGCTGCACGAGGTCTTTGACGAGACCTTGGCCGAGCATGCGGGCAAGCGCGGTACCGAGGGCCCGCTGGTGCCGCTCTCCCCGGTGGAGGAGCGTCAGGTGGCCGAGATTCTGCCGCAGCTGGAAGGCGTGCTCGCCTACGAGTCTGAGGCGCTCGCGCCCTTCGCGCCGCGCTATCTGGAGTTTGCGTTCAACGAGCTTCAGGTCGAGTATGCCGGTTGGCCACTCGGCGGGCGCATCGACCGCGTTGACGTGGATGCCGAGAATCGCGCCGTGGTAATCGACTACAAGCATCGTTCGGGTGTCGAGGAGTTTAAGCTCGCCGACCCCACGGTGCGCGACGAGGAGTCGGGCGAGGCTCCCATCGACGACCCACGCTGGTTGCCGCCCCATACCCAGACACTCATCTACGCGCAGGCCATGCGTCGGGCGCTGGGCCTAGATACCCGTGCTGCGCTCTATTTTTCGACCAAGGGCGGCAAGCCCGCGCTGCGCGGCGCGGCGAGTGCCGAGTTGCTCGAGGAAGAGCGCGGCGACGGTCGCATTCCGGGCCTTAAGAAGGGCTTTCCGGGCGAGGGCGGCAACATGGACTTCGACGCGCTGCTCGACCGCGTAGAGGCCGGCATTGCCGAGCGCCTGCGCGAGCTCGAGGCGGGCGACGTCGCCGCTGTTGATCCGGCATCGGCGCAGGCCGCGCATGCGCGCTGCTCGTATAACCACGAAGGAACGTTTGTAAGGAGGGACGTGTAGACCATGGATCTTTCGACTTTGATGCCGCAACAGCTGCAAGTCGTCAAAACGCTCGACCGCCCGCTGTTTGTCTCGGCGGGCGCCGGTTCGGGCAAGACCTTTACCCTCACGCGCCGCATCGTCTATGCGCTCTCGCCCGAATCCGGTCCGTTTGTTGAACATCTGGATCAGGTGCTCGCCATTACCTTTACCAAAGACGCCGCGGCCGAGATTCGCGACCGTGTGCGCCGTGCGCTTATCGAAGAGGGTATGGACGAAGAGGCCCTGACGGTCGACGACGCTTGGATCTCGACCATTCACGGCATGTGCTCGCGCATCCTGCGCGCGCACGCGTTGGAGTTGGGCATCGATCCCGAGTTCACGGTGCTTACCGATACCGATGAGCTTATGGATCAGGCTGTCGAGCATGTGCTGGGTCGCGCGACGGCGCCCGATGCCGCTCCCGAGCTCGCGGCTTCGCTCAAAGCACTCTATGCCTGGTATCCCATGGCGGGTGAGGGCGGTCCCTTTGGCAGTGGTACCACCATCAAAGGTCTGGTGCGCAACCTGTTGGAGCTATCGAGCCAGCTGCCGGGCGGCATGGACGACGTGTGCGTGGTTCGTGGCTGTGCCGATACCTCGGCCCTGGCAGACGCCTATCGTGCGGCGCTCGGCGCGAGCAAGGCCACGACCGAAAAGGCGCAGGTGGCGCTCGAGGCCATCGACGCGTTCGAGGCGAGCGGCAAGGCCATGGCGGATGTGGCGCGGCTTATGATGGCGTGCAGCATGCCTCGGGCGAGCAAGATGTTCCCAAAGGAGAATGTCGAGCTTCTCAAAGCAGAGGCTGCCGATACGTTCGTCAATATTGTGCTGGCTTGCGGTGACCCGGCACTTGATGCGCTGACGGGGCTTGCCCGTGCCGTAGAGACGGAGTACCGTGCGCTCAAGGCTGACCAGTCCGCACTCGACAATAACGATCTGTTGCGCATGGCATACGAGGCGCTGCGCGATTATCCCGCCATCCGAGCCGCCTACGAGGGCCGCTTTAAGATGGTCATGATTGACGAGTTCCAAGATACCGACCAGATGCAGGTCGATCTGATTCGCTATCTGACGGGCGCGGGGGAGCGCGCGCTGTGCACCGTGGGCGATGCGCAGCAGTCGATCTACCGCTTCCGAGGCGCCGAGGTTGAGGTGTTTCGTCGCCAGGAGCGCAAGGTGGGTTCGACGACGGCGTCCGAGACGGTCGCCACGTCCGATGCCCCCGCCGGCGAGCTCGTCAAACTCGTGCGCAACTTCCGCAGCCACGATGAGGTGCTGCGCTATGTGGCGCGCGTCTTTGACGGCGACACCGGTGGTTTGATGCAGGGGTTCTTGGATCTTGAGCCGAGCGACGATCGCGAGGACAAGCTCAAGGCAAAGGCTTCGCGCCGCCAGGCGGTCTTCGTTGCCGGCGGCAGCACCCAGGAGCGAACGCAGGCGAAAGCTCGTGCGATTGCGGAGCGGTTCCAAGCGCTCGTTAAAGCGGGCCAGCCCCAGGGCGATATGGTGTTGCTGCTGGGTCGCATGACCAATGCCGACGTCTACGCACAGGCCTTCCGTGACCAGGGGCTCGACTGCGTCATCGCGGGCGGCTCAGTCTTTGCCCAAGCTGCCGAGGTGCAGACGGTGTGCGCCCTGGTGTGCGCACTTGCCAATCCGGCCGATACGGCGCAGGGTCTTATGCCGCTGCTGGCCTCGCCGATGTTTGCACTCGGCGCCCAGGAGTTCCTGGCGCTGGCGACCAAACTCGACGAGCAGACGGGCGAGACGTCGCGTCGCAACATCGATGCGGGCATCATGAGCGATTCCGATGTGCCGGGCTTGCAGGGCTTGCCGCTCGTAACGCGCGCCCGCGAGGTGTTGCGCTATGCACTACGTCGCGTGGGGCGTGATTCGTTCGCCGCCGTCGCGCGCGACGTGGTCAATGCCTCCGGCTGGTTCGTGCGTCTGGCGCAGCGCGGCCCCGAGGGCAAGGCCATTGCCGCCAACGTGCTCAAGGCGCTCGACGCCGTGGCCGAGGCAGAGACCGAGCTCGGCAATTCTCCGCGCTCCATTGCGCTCGCCTTCGACCGCTTCTTGGCGGGCAAGGAGGCCCCGGGCGCCCTCAACGAGGAGGGTGACGGTGCGGTGCGCATCATGACGGCGCACGCCTCCAAAGGTCTGGAATATCCGGTCGTGGCGGTCGCGGAGTGCTTTGGCGTGCGTAAGTCCTCGGGTGCGGCACAGATGGGTCGCGTCGAGGGTGGAGCGCAGGTCGTGGCACTGCCGGCACGCTTCGACGGCGTTAAGCTCGCCGACGGAACCTTTGTGAAGGGCGACGACGTTAAAAAGCAGTTTGAGCATGCGTTTAAGGGCAAGGGCACGTCGCTGTGGTTGCCGCCGGAGCTCATGGAGGACGTCTGTGCGACGGGTTCTCCCGCCGAGGCATTTGCTCGCTTGCGCAACGACGACCTTCAGCTTTCGCTCGAAGAGCGGGCTCGTTTGCTCTATGTCGCCATGACGCGTGCGCGCGAGCTGGTGATCTTGGCGATGGATGCCGGCGTGAGCCGTGGCAAGGTGACGGCGCCGACCTTCGACGTCGAGACCGATCTGACCTACGACGTGCTGCGCCGCATCCTGCCGACCGACAGTCTGGACATGCCGCAGCTCGATAGCGACCGTTTGGTGTTCGACAACTCCAAGCCGGGCGATTACGAGCTCATCTCGCTGGCGGACTTTACGTTTGGTGAGCAGGCGTTTGAGGCTAACGCTTCGCTGGATGCCGAGGACAGGCTCGTTCGCGGCGATGTCGATGTCGCTGATAATGCTTCGCGCTCAACTGTGTCCGGTCCTGCCGACCCCAAGCCCGATTCGTTTGAGCTTGTGTATCCCCAGGCAGTGGGTGCGCGCATGGGCATCTGTCCGTATCCGATGCGTGATTCGTATAGCTACTCGTCAATCGCCGCGGCGCTCCATGCCGAGTCCGAGGACCGTGCCGCCGAGGCACATGTGCCCATGGACGAGGCCGGCGATGATGCGGAGTCGGATGGCTCGGAGATGACGGATGCAGACGTGGCCGCCGTTGAGCCCGCCGGCAACCCCATGGCGCTGGGCTCGGCGTTCCATGCCGCCTGCCAGTGGCTGATCGAGATGGGTGCCGATGCGCTGCCCGCTGAGCGTGCCGATGCGCTGGCGCGCCTGTGGTGCCTGACGCCGGAGCAGCGTGAACGCTTCGACGTTGCCCTGGACCGCTGGCTCAAGTCGGCTGTTCGTGCCGACCTGCTCGCGTGGCCGTGCGTTCGCGCCGAGGTGCCGTTCTTTTCACTGGGCTGCGAGGACGAGGACATCGCTCGCTACGGTGCTTATGCCGAGGGCGCCATCGACGCTTTGGCGACGAACCCGGCGGATTCGTCATGCGCGCTGGTCATCGACTACAAGACGGGCGGCACGCCGGACGAGACGCCGGAGCAGCTGCAGGAGAAGCACGCCTTGCAGGCACGTGTCTATTCGGATGTCCTGCACAAGGCGGGCTTTGAGGCCGTGACCGTCAAGTTCGTCCGCGTGGAGCAGCCGGATCCAACCATCTTCGTCGAACCCGCCGAGCCCCAAGTAGTCACCTACAATCTCTAGCCCTCAGATAACTTGCGGTGGAATAGTTCCTGTATTGCGGCCCAGATGGCCCAAGCGGGAACTATTTCACCGCAACTGCAAGAGGAGCCGTGTTGGTTTGGCTAGGTTCGGGTGCTGTCCGTGCCGTGGGGTAAAATCGTTCAGTCAGAACACGAACCCGCATCGGAGCTCATCACATGGCATTCGTCCATCTGCACAATCACACTGTTTTCTCCATGCTCGACGGCGCAACCCGTATCCAGGATATGGTCAACCGTGCCGTTGAGCTGGGCATGCCCGCCGTGGCCATTACCGACCACGGCTACATGTATGGCGTGCCCGACCTGGCGCTGGCCTGCGACGCCGTCAACCACAATACGCCCGAGTACAAAACCTGGAGTCACGACAAGGCCTTCTTGGAAAAGGATCGCCGCGACGAGTTGGTGGAGCCCGATCCCGAGGAAAACCCGCGCGAGCATGCCCAGTATGTGAAGGACATGGCCATGTGGGACGAGAAGGGCAACATCGACGAGCTCAAGCCGCCTCTGGTCATCAAGCCCATCTTTGGCTGCGAGGTCTACTTTACGCCGGACGAGACCCTTGCCCGCGACCACAAGCCCGAGCTCTACCACATGATCCTTCTGGCCAAGGACCAGGAGGGCTACGTCAACCTGATGCAGACGGTCTCCGAGGCCGCCGTGCAGGGCTTTTACTACAAGCCGCGCGTGACGCTCGACAACCTGCGCCGCCACGCCAAGGGCATGATCTGCACCAGCGCCTGCATCGCGGGCATCATCCCCAAATACATCGACCGCGGCGACATGGAAGGCGCCATCAAGTGGGCTGAGACCTTCCGCGACACCTTCGATCCCGGCGACTTCTACATCGAGATCCAGGAACATGGCATCACCACCGATAACGGCCTGACCGACGAGCAGATGGACCGCACGCTCATCGATATCGCCAAGCAGGTGGGCGTCAAGGTCATCGCCACCAACGACTTCCACTACCTGCGCCGCGAGGACGCGCCCGTGCAGGACGTCATCATGTGCATCGGCATGAACGCCAAGGTTGACGACCCCAACCGCATGCGCATGACCGGCTCGGAGTTTTACATGAAGACCGAGGAGGAGATGCGGGCGATGTTCCCGTATTGCCCCGAGGCCTGCGACAACACGCTCGAGATTGCCGACAAGTGCTACGTGGAGCTGGACTGGGACTCCATCATCCTGCCGCGCTTCCCGTTGCTCGACCCCGGCGAGACGCACGAGAGCCAGTTCCGCCGCGAGTGCGAGAAGGGCCTGCGCCAACACTACGGTGACGACTGGGCCACGCGCGAGATCTGTGGCGTCAACATCAAAGAGCGCTTTGAGTACGAATACAAGGTCATCTGCGACAAGGGCTTTGCCGCCTACTTTTTGATCGTCGCCGAGTACGTGCAATGGGCCAAGGACAACGGCATCGGCGTCGGTCCCGGCCGTGGTTCGGCCGCCGGCGCTATCGTCGCCTACGCCATGAACATCACCGCGTTCGACCCGCTCGAGAACGGCCTGATGTTCGAGAGGTTCCTGTCCCCGCAGCGTACCGAGATGCCCGATATCGATATGGACTTCGACGATGAGCGGCGCCTCGAGGTCGTGGAGCACGTTCGCCAGCTCTACGGTCCCGAGAAGGTCACCCACGTCATCACCTACTCGACCATTAAGGCCAAGCAGGCCATCAACGACGCCGCGCGCGTGCTGGACTATCCGGTCTACATGGGCCAGCGCCTGTCCAAGATGGTCTCGAGCGACCCCAAGGTCAAGCTCAAGCAGGTGCTCGAAAAGCAACCCGGCAAAGAGGATCTGTTTAACCCCGACTTTGCCGAGGCCTATAAAAAGGATGACGACGCCCGCCGCATCATCGACACGGCGCTCTCGATCGAGGGCCTCACCCGTGGCGAGGGCGTGCACGCGTGCGCCGTTCTGATCTGCCGCGACCCCGTCAACGAGCACGTGCCCACCAAGCTCGACACCAAGGGCGGCGTCGAGATTACCCAGTACGAGGGCCATACCGTTGCCGACATGGGCCTGCTCAAGATGGACTTCCTGGGCCTGCGCACGCTGACGGTTATCTCCAAGGCCAAGGCAAACATCAAAAAGAACTTCGGCATCGACATCAAAGAGGAAGAGATTCCCTTTGACGACCCCGAGATCTTTAAGCTCATGGGCTCCGGTCACACCGCCGGCGTCTTCCAGGTCGAGTCCGCCGGCATGACGGCCACGATCAAGAACATGAAGCCCACCGAGTACAAGCACGTCGTGGCATTGATCGCTCTATACCGCCCGGGCCCGCTGGGCGCCGGCATGGTCTCGTCCTACATCAACCGTATGAACGGCAAGGAGCCGGCCGTCTCCTACGACGACCGCCTGGACGACATCCTGGGCGAAACCTACGGCACCATGGTCTACCAGGAGCAGGTTATGCTCATCTCCGTTGAGATGTGCGGCTTCTCCAAGGGCGAATCGGACTCGCGTATCCGTAAGCCCGTGGCTAAGAAAAAGATCAAGCTGCTCACGTCGACGGTGCTCCACTGGGAGGATGGCTCGGACGAGACTACCTACGACCACTGGATGAACGGCGCTATCAAGAATAACTACACGCGCGAGGTCGCCCAGAAGATTTGGGACGATGTTCTCGAGTTCGCATCTTACGCCTTTAACAAGTCGCACTCTGCCGGTTACGCCATCCTGGTTATGCAGACGGCATGGCTCAAGGCGCACTATCCGCACGAGTACATGGCGGCCGTTCTGACGTCCTATACGGGCAAGACCGACAAGATCGTGCACTACGTCTCGGCATGCCGTCACGACGGCATCCCCGTGCTGTCGCCAGATGTCAATGAGTCCGGTACCGAGTTCACCGCTACCAAGGAGGGCGTGCGCTTTGGTCTGGCCGGCATCCGCGGCGTGGGCACCGGCGTGGCGCAGGCGATTATCGCCGAGCGCGAGGCGGGCGGCCCGTTTAAGACACTGCACGACTTTGTCGAGCGCGTGGACTCGAGCCAGGCCAATCGTCGCGTGATCGAATCGCTCATCAAGGCAGGCGCCTTTGACTCCACGGGGTATCCGCGCCGCCAGATGATGCACTTTGTGGATAAGAACAACCCCGAGAACATCATCGATGCCGCTGTGAAGCGCCAGAAAGATCGCGCGAGCGGCCAGACGTCGTTCTTCGATATGTTTGGCGACGTTGAGGGCTCGGGCTTTGAGGTGAGCGTGCCCGACCCGGATGGCCAGGAGTGGGACCGCCACCTTAAGCTGAGCCAGGAGAAGGAGGTTCTGGGCATCTATGTCTCGGACCACCCGCTGCGCCCGTTTGAGTATGCACTAGCCAAGGCACGCGACTTCTCGTTCTCGCAGATCGATACCGGCTACGAGGTGCAAAACCCCACGGGCGGTACCATCAACCAGGAGATTCCCGAGGGCAAGGCGCTGTGGTGGGCCGGCATGGTCTCGAGCGTGTCCAAGCGCGTGACCAAAAACGGCGACCCCATGGGCATCGTGCAGCTCGAGGACATGGAAGGCGAGGCCACGGTCGTGGTGTTCCCCAAGACCTACAAGGAAGCCGAGGGGTATCTATACGGCGAGGTCGATCCCGAGACCGGTGCACAGCTGTCCGATGCGTTTGTGCGCATTAAGGGCAAGCTCGAGCGCTCGGACCGCGGCGACCAGATCATCGCGCAGGAGATCGTGCCGCTTGAGCTTAACGAGGAGAGCAACAAGCCCAAGGTGTTTGAGGTCATGGTGCCCAACAGCCGCTTTAGCCAGGGCAATATGGCGCGTCTTGCCACGGTGCTTACCGCCAACCCGGGCGGCGACCGCGTAGAGATCTTTATCGAGCAGGTGGACGGGCGCGTGCTACGTGCCGAGGTGCCGGCGAAGGTCAACGCGCGCTCGATTCCGTTGTTGGCAGAGGCAAAGGCCATCGTGGGTAACCAAGGCCGCGTGACGGTTATCTAAGCTACCCCGGGTGAGATTGGAGGAAGTGATGGCGCAGGGGACGTTTGTGCAGGCGCTCCGGAAAGAGGCGGCGCTGAGCGGCACCTTTATGAAGGGTCGCTCGCTCATGCTCAACGGCGCCGTGCTGTCGATTGAGGACGGCGGCTCACGCTTCTCCAAAAACGTGACGGTTGAGGGCTCGGTGCGCGGTTCGCGCGGCGACCTGTACAAGACGCACGTGGCGCTCGACATGGACGAGCACGAGGTGATCGACTACGACTGCGATTGCCCCGCCGCCTATCGTTACCCCGGTATGTGCAAGCACGCTATTGCCACGGCTCTGGCGTATTTGGATGCCAGCGGCGCCGAGCCCGTCGAAGGTTTGCGCACGCCGGTCCGTACGTTTACGGCGCAGCCGAAACAGCCCGCGCGCACCGCGCCCAAAGCGCCGGCCGTCAATCCCAACTTTCCCTTTCCGGCGCCCGTCCCCACGAGTCCCAGCCTCATGGCGGCGCTCTCCGATCTTTCGGACGCGCGCATGGATGAGCTGGCGAGCATGCGCCGCAAGCTCGCCAGCAGTGTGGATCCCGATGCCCCCAAGGCGGTGTTGGAGCCCTCGCTGGTGCCGTACTACAATCCGCTGTTCGCCGACCGCTTTAGCTGGGCGCTCGAGTTCCGCATTCGCTGCGGTTCGGTGTCCTACGTGGTCAAGGATATCGACGGCATGGCCGACGCCTATGTCCGAGGCGGCACCTTCTCGTACGGCAAGAAGCTCACGTTTGCCCATACGCCCGAAGCCTTCGAAGACGTGTCGACAAAGCTGCTCAACCTTGTTGTGACGACAGTTGCCTATCTCGATGACATCACAAGCTCGCGTTCGGCGTCGTACGACTTTGCCCGCAGCGGTTTTGTCGCCGAGCGTCAGTTACCGCTGTCCGAGCATAGCATCGTATATGTGCTGGACCTGCTGCGCGGCCAGACCATCTCCTTTGAGCCCGCTTGGTCGCGGGGGACGACGACGCATCGCGCCTATGACGTGGCGGTTGAGATGCCTCCGGAAGGGGAGGACGAGGCTCTGTCTAAGCGCCCGCCGCTCCTTGCCGCCAAAATCGCGCCGGCGGCTGGTGGCAGCTACGATCTGCGCCTGCCGGCCGATGCATACTGCTTTGCTTCGGGCGACGTTGCCTATCTGGTCGACACCCGCCGTGCGCGCCGCGCCGATGTGGCGTTTGCCCAGCATGCGGCGCCGTTCCTATCGCGCTTGCTGCCCTGTCGCACGCCGGTCCATATCGCTGCCGAGCAGGTGGGTGAGTTCTGCCGCATGGCGCTGCCCATTTTGCGCGACTACACCGACCTCACCGCGCCCGCCGCGCTCGATGCCGTGGCACCCGAGCCGAGCTTTGCTATGGCGATCGGCGTCGACGATGGGCTCGTGACCTGCAAAATTACGGTTACCTACGGCGACTGGTCGGCAGATCTCTTTAGCCTGGGCGCTCCGGGCAGTCCCTTCGAAGAGCAACGCCCCGGCGTGCCGCCCCGCGACGAGGTGGCGGAGTTTCGCGTTATGGACATGGCGGCCCTGTACTTCGATTTCTACGAGGGCGGTCTGGCGTTTGAGGAGCGCGATGACGAGAGCTTGTTCTGCCTGCTGACCGAGGGTCTGTCTGCCCTGTCCGAGCTGGGTGAGGTCATGCTCAGCGACCGTCTGCGCCAGATCTCGGTCCGCCCTGCGCCCAAGCTCTCGGTTCGTGCGACCGTCAAGAGCAACCTGCTCGATGTCGAGCTGGGCGCGAGCGGGCTTTCGGCCGCGGACCTTGCCGTCTATCTCGATTCGTACAAGCGTCATCAAACGTTTGCGCGCCTTACGTCCGGCGACATCGTTCGCCTGGACGAGGGCGCCCGAGCCGCGTTTGGCCTTGCCGAGGATCTGGGGGTCGATGCTGTCGACCTGTTCGACGGCGTGTCGCTTCCCGCGTCGAGCACCCTGTTCGTCGATAGCATGCTCGCGCGCACGCCCGCGCTCGAGGCCGATCGCGACGCTGCGTTCCGCCGTACCGTCGAGCGCCTGGACACGCTCGGCAAGATGGACTTTACGGTGCCGGTCTCGCTCAAGGCCACACTGCGCGGCTACCAGGTCGACGGATACCAGTGGCTCGGCTCGCTCGAACACCTGGGCCTTGGCGGCATCTTGGCCGACGACATGGGCCTGGGCAAAACGCTCCAGATGATCGCGCATATCCTGGCGCGCGTGGAGGCGGGGGACACCAAGCCCACGCTCGTGGTATGCCCGGCCTCACTCGTGTACAACTGGACTGCCGAGCTGGAGCGCTTTGCGCCCTCGCTCGATGTTTGCGCAATCGTGGGCGCCAAGGCGCAGCGTCGCGTGCAGATTGCCGGCGCGGCTGAGCATAACGTGGTCGTGACGTCGTATGACCTTATGCGCCGCGATATCGATGAGTACGCCGGGCAGGATTTTGCCCGCGTGGTGCTCGACGAGGCCCAGTACATTAAAAACCCACTCACCCAGGTGGCACGTGCCACCAAGCGCCTGCCGGCCGGCGTGCGCTTTGCCCTGACGGGCACGCCCATCGAAAACCGCCTATCCGAGCTCTGGAGCATCTTCGACTTTTTGATGCCGGGCCTGCTGGGCACGCGTGAATCGTTTGCAAAGCGCTTCGAAAGCCCGGTCGAGCATGCCGAGGGCGACAGTGCCGCCCGCCTGCAAGCGCTCGTGTCGCCGTTTGTGCTGCGCCGTGTCAAGGAAGACGTGGTGGCCGACCTGCCCGAGAAGATCGAGGATACGGTCATGGCGCAGCTCACCGGCGAGCAGCGCAAGCTTTACCTGGCAAACCAGGACCGCATCGCCCAGCAGGTGCAGCACCGCGAGGCATCCGAGTTTAAGAAAGACAAGCTCAAGGTGCTCGCCGAGCTCACCAAGCTGCGCCAGATCTGCTGCGACCCGCGTCTGCACTACGAGGATTACAAGGCGGGGAGCGCCAAACTCGATACGTGCATGGAGCTCGTGCACGGCGCGCTCGACGGCGGGCATCGCATCCTGTTGTTCAGCCAGTTTACGGGTATGCTCGATATCATCGGTAAGCGCTTGGCCAAGGAGGACATCGCCTTCCTTAAGCTCACGGGCGCTTCGTCTAAGGAGAGCCGCGCCAAGATGGTCGCGCAGTTCCAAGCGGGCGAGGTTCCGGTCTTTTTGATTTCGCTCAAGGCGGGTGGCGTGGGCCTTAACCTGACGGCTGCCGACGTGGTCATTCACTACGACCCGTGGTGGAACGTGGCGGCGCAGGACCAAGCGACTGACCGTGCACACCGTATTGGCCAGCAACATGCCGTGACCGTGTACAAGCTCATCGCCAAGGACACGATCGAGGAACGCATTATGCAGATGCAGGAGTCCAAGCGCGACCTGGTCAACAGCGTGCTCGGCGGCGACGGCATCTCGTCGGCACTGTTCACGCGCGAGGATGTTCTGGCGCTGCTCGGCGGCGACGGTCGCTAACCCGCTCGGGTGGGGCCGTCAGGGCGGATGGCACACGCTGTCCCATCGTCCCCGCCCGTTATGTGTTCATTTGCAATGCCGTGGATGGTTTGTCTGCCTTTGGGCATAAGAACCATCAAGAACATTGGCACATCAGCAAAGGAGAACATCATGGCGAAATTCTTTAAGGACCCCGACGGTAAGCTCATTGCCGCCCTTGGCGACGACGTTGCGACCCCTGCCGGTTGCACGGAACTGACTGCAAACACTGAGGACGCGGCGCACGAGAAGCACGTGCCTGTTGTCGAGACCGAGCGTGACGGTCACGTGATTCGCGCACGCATTGGCTCGGTCGAGCACCCCAGCCTGCCCGAGCACTACATTGAGTGGATCGCGCTTGAGGCCGAGGGCCGCTTAGAGGTTCATTACCTTGAGCCCGGCATGAAACCCGCGACGTTTTTTGCGGGCGGCTCCAAGACCGGTACCGTCTATGCCTACTGCAACCTGCACGGGCTGTGGTCCGCGACATTCTAGGAGCGCGCCCCCGCTCGGGGTATCATAGCTAGCATATGCACATGCAAGCGCCGGCTGCATTATGCGGCCGGCGCTTTTACTACGATTTCGATGGTTTACGACGGAAAGGGCTGGGCCATGAAGCTCGCGCTTGCACAGATCGATATGCGCCTGGGTGATATTGAGGGCATTTGCGGCCGCATCGAGGACCAGGCTCGTTTGGCCCACGAGCGCGGGGCGCGCGTGCTGTGCGTTCCGGCTCCGCTCTTTATGGGCGCCATGCCCGGTGGCCTGGTGGGCGCTGCCGACTTTGAGCACGACGTGCTTGCCGGTTTGACTGGTGTCGCCGAGCGTATCCAGGAGCTTGACATGATCTGCATCGTGCCCGCGGCGGTTTCGTTTGAGGGCCAGCCGCTGCTCGACTACATGATGCTCAAGGACGGTCATGTGGTGCCGGCGCGTTCGAGCATTGCCTTGCAGCGTGGCGAGAACAACGACACGCGTTGGGCGCCGCCGGTGTTCGACGTGGACGGCGTGCGCATCGCCGTGATTTTTGACTTGGACCGCGAGCTCGAGATGTTGCCGACCGGCGTCGACCTCATCGCGTATTTCCAATTCAACGCGTTTGACATGACCGACCGCGAGACTGCCGCCATTGCCGCCGTTCGCTGCGGCGCCTACCGCAAGATCGCATCCAAGCGCAGCGTGTGGTTTGCCTGCATGGCGCCGGTCGGCGCCTATGACGAGTCGGTGTATACCGGCGGTTCGTTTGTGCTCGACGACTGCGGTCGCGTGGTGGCCCAGGCGCCGTGTTTTGAGGAGAGCCTGCTGGTCCAGGAGATTCAGCGCGGCGTGATGCTTGATGCCCTGGAAGATCACGAACTGCCCGAGTTCCGTTCCGAGGAGTGGCTGTGGCAGGCGCTGGTGCTCGCCGTGCGCGACAACGCCCGAGCACACGGTGCGTCGCGTGCTGTGGTGGCACTCGAGGGTGACTTGCCGTCGTCCCTGCTAGCGGCGCTGGCCGTCGACGCTCTGGGCCCGCGCAATGTGATTGGCCTGGTGCTGGGGCGCAACCGTATCTTTACGCCGGCGCAGGAAGAGGCCGAGGCTGCCCGCTGTGCCGCCGTCCGCGCCATCGCCGAGCGTTTGCACATTCGCACCGTCGAGCGCGATGCACCGGATGCGGCGCGTGTGCTCGATCGCGACGTGTCGGCGGGTGATGCCGAGCGTCTGCGCTCGCGCACGCTGGGCCTCATGCTGGAGGACACGGCGCTCGAGCTGGGTGCGATGGCGCTGAGCCCGCTGTCCAAAACCGAGTACGCGCTGGCGGCGCCGGCGCTTTGCGGCGGCTACCAGGGCGATTACGCGCCCTTTGGCGATGTGTACCTGTCGACGCTTGAGTTTGTGGCACGTGTGCGCAACCGCACGTCTGCCGTGGTGCCCCAAGAGCTCGTGACGCTCAACGCGGTGGAAGATTGTATGGAGCGAGTGCTGGCGCAGGCGCTCTCAACGCTCGACGGTCCGGTCGATATGCTCGACCGCGCGGCGCAGCTGCTCGGCGGGCTTGAGCCGGGTGAGGTCGATGGGGCGCTCGAGGCGCACGTGGACCGCAATCGATCTTTCGACGACATCCCGATGGCCGCTGGCAAGCCTGAGGCCTGCTCGCTGCTGCTGATGCTCGTTCGACAGGGTGAAGCTGCCCGCCGCATGTTGCCGATGGCGCCGATCGTCTCGGCCCGTTCGTTTGCCGAGCGTGCCTGGCCGTACATGCTCGCGTGGTCCGACCTGGGGCTTAACGGCAAGGAGCGTATGACGGTCGATTCGCTGGCGCGCGCCGAGGTGCGCCGTTTTGCTGACGAGGATACGAGCGAGCGCGTGCGAAACGAGATGATGGGCGTGCTGGGCGAGCTTCTGGGTATTTCGCCCGAGCAGATGGAGGAGCTGCGCTCTGAGGACGGTCAGCGTCGTTTGCACGAGGGAATGAAAAAGTTCGAGGGCGAGGTTCAGGACGCCATCGATAAGATGATGGGCGGTCAGGGCGGCTCGCAAGGTAGTCCCCAGGGTGGCCCGATGCCGCATCCGCCGGTTGATCCGAGGCAGTTCCCCTTTTTCTCGCAGAACTAACTATGGGATAGGATTCGCTTCCAGCCCCGACACTTCAACTAAGCATCTTGGCCCCGTTGTGTTATTCTAGAACAGACGTTCGTGAATGATGCGCGGGGCCTTGTCTTGCGCTGTGCTTGTGGCGAGGGGAGGTCGGCTTGGTTATCTTGGGCATTGACCCCGGTTTGGCTCATACGGGTTGGGGGATTATCGAGGAGCGGCGTGGCGAGGTTCGCTGCCGTGCCTACGGCTGCATCGAGACCAGTGCCGGAAGTCCGCTCGCGGTGCGCCTGTCGCATATCGCCCATGACCTTAAGGATGTCGTCGAGCATTATCGACCCGACACGGCTGCTGTCGAGAGCATTTACTTTGGCGCCAATGTTCGCTCGGCCATCCCTACGGCGCATGCCCGCGGTGCTGCACTCGTAGCGCTTTCGGAATGCGCGCTCGAGATTGGCGAGTACACGCCCATGCAGATCAAACAGGCTGTGGTGGGCACCGGCGCCGCGGACAAGCGGCAGGTCGCCTACATGGTACGCACGCTAACACAGCTCGACCACGACCCGCATCCCGACCATGCCGCCGATGCCCTGGCCTGCGCCATCTGCCACGTAAACCTCAGCCGCACCCGCGCCCTCACCGGTGGCGAGTTCTATCAACAGAGAGGAACCGGATACTGATGATTTCCCAGCTCCACGGAACGCTTGTCGAGTCCACGATGAGCTCTGCTGTCGTCGATGTGTCGGGCGTTGGCTTTGAACTCGGCATCTCGGGCAGCACTGCGGCCACGTTGCCGACGCCCGGCGGCGAGGTCCGTCTCTACACGCGTATGCAGGTGCGCGAGGACGCCATGACACTTTTCGGTTTTTCCTCAAAGGATGAGCGCACGATGTTCGACCGGCTCGTGTCCGTTTCGGGCGTTGGCCCGCGCCTGGCGCTTGCCGTGCTTTCCACCTATACCGTGGGGCAGCTGTATTCGCTGGTGATGGCCGAGGACGACAAGGGCATGGCCAAGGTACCCGGTGTGGGCAAAAAGACAGCTCAGCGCCTGATCCTGGAACTCAAGAGCACCTTTGCCAAGGATAAGGGCTTTGTGCCGGTCGACGTGATTCCCGGACAGGTTGCGATGCCCGTGCCCGCTGCCGCTCCCTCGGCGATCGACGATGCCCGTGCGGCACTCCTTTCCATGGGCTTTAGCCCGCAGGAGACCGATGTTGCCCTGAGCGGGTATGATGGGCAGAATATGCGTGTCGAGGATTTGCTCGGCGCGGCGCTTAAGCGACTTGGAATGGATGCGTGATGTGGGAAGCCGATGACTCTCAGGACCTGTGGGCGACGCCCGGCAACTCGCCGGCGGCATCCATGGCGCACGGCGAGCGCATGGTGGGCTCGGGGCTGACGGCCGAGGACCTCGATGTCGACCGCACTTTGCGCCCCCAGCGCCTGGACGATTACTGTGGCCAGGAGCACATCAAGCAGAGCCTGCGCGTGTTGATCGAAGCGGCGCAGAGCCGTGGCGAGACGCTCGACCACGTGATTTTCTCGGGTCCTCCGGGCCTGGGCAAGACCACGCTGGCCACCGTTATCGCCAACGAGCTGGGCGCTCAGATCAAGACCACGAGTGGCCCTGCCATCGCGCGCACGGGCGACCTGGCGGCCATCCTTACTAACTTGCAGCCGGGTGATGTGCTGTTTATCGACGAGATCCACCGCCTCAACCGTTCGGTCGAGGAGGTCCTGTACCCCGCGATGGAGGACTTTGCCCTCGATATCGTGATTGGCAAGGGTCCGGCGGCGCGCTCGATTCGCCTGGATATTCCCAAATTTACGCTGGTAGCGGCAACGACCCGCTCAGGCATGTTGACAGGCCCGTTGCGCGACCGCTTTGGCATTTCATATCGCCTGGATTACTACACGGTCGAGGAGCTCGCGCAGATTGTGACGCGCTCGGCGACTATCCTGGGCGTGACGATCGATCATCCCAGTGCACTCGAGATCGGCTCGCGTTCGCGCGGTACGCCACGTCTTGCCAACCGCCTGCTCAAGCGCGTGCGCGACTATGCACAGGTGCGCGGCAACGGTCCCATTGAGCTCGATATCTGCCGTCAGGCGCTCGAGTTCTTCGAGATCGACGAGCTCGGTCTGGACTGGATGGATATTCGTATCTTGGAGACGCTTGCCAAGACGTTCTCCGGTCGTGCCGTGGGACTTACGACCCTTGCCAGCGCGGTGGGCGAGGACCCGGGCACGCTCGAGGATGTCTATGAGCCCTATTTGCTGCAGTGCGGGTTGATGATTCGTACGCCGCAGGGCCGTCAGGCAACCCTTCGCACCTTTGAGCACCTGGGGATTGAACCTACCGTTTAGGGCGCTTTGTTTTGGCGGGCTGTTGGACTATCGCTGGGCATCGGGTAAACATATCGCCGTTCATCGGTTATGGGCGTTTTACTATTGCGCGCCCGTGCTATGCTGAATTGGTCTTTTTCTCATTCGGTAACGAAAGGACCGCCCATGCCTACTGACATCGAAATCGCACGTTCTGTCACGCCACTGCCTATTACCGAGGTGGCCAAGAACGCCGGCGTCGACGTTAAGCACCTGATTCCGTACGGCTTCGACAAGGCTAAGGTCGACTATTCACTGCTCAACGAGCCGACTGATCACCAGGCCAAGCTTGTCCTCGTGACCGCCATCAACCCCACGCCTGCGGGCGAGGGCAAGACCACCACGACCATCGGTCTGGCCGATGGCCTGCGTCGTCGCGGCGTCAAGAGTGCCGTGGCCCTGCGCGAGCCTTCGCTCGGCCCCGTCTTTGGCGTTAAGGGCGGTGCTGCCGGCGGCGGCTGGGCTCAGGTCATCCCCATGGAGGATATCAACCTGCACTTTACCGGCGACTTCCACGCTATCGGTGCCGCCAATAACCTGCTGGCCGCCATGCTTGATAACCACATCCAGCAGGGCAATCAGCTCGGTATTGACGTTAAGCGCATCACTTGGAAGCGCGTCGTCGATATGAACGACCGTCAGCTGCGCCACGTCATCGACGGCATTGGCGGTAAGGCCCAGGGCGTGCCGCGCGAGGACGGCTTCGATATCACCGTTGCCTCCGAGGTCATGGCAATCCTGTGCCTGTCCACGAGCATCAACGATCTTAAGGAGCGCTTGGGCGAGATCGTTGTCGGCTACAGCTATGCCGGCGAGCCCGTCCGTGCCCGCGACCTCAAGGCCCAGGGTGCCATGGCCGCGTTGCTTAAGGACGCGCTCAAGCCCAACCTGGTGCAAACGCTCGAGGGCACGCCCGCGTTTGTCCACGGCGGTCCCTTCGCCAACATTGCCCACGGCTGTAACTCTATCATGGCCACGCGTATGGCGATGCGCTTTGGCGATGTTGCCATTACCGAGGCCGGCTTTGGTGCCGATCTGGGTGCCGAGAAGTTCCTCGACATCAAGTGCCGCATGACGGGCGTTCGCCCCAGCGCCGTCGTGGTCGTCGCCACTGCCCGCGCGCTGAAGTACAACGGTGGCGTCGCCAAGGCCGATCTCAACGAGGAGAACCTCGAGGCACTCAAGGCTGGCATGCCCAACCTGCTGCGTCACGTCGACAACATCCAGAACGTATATGGTCTGCCCTGCGTGGTCGCCATCAACCGCTTCCCGACGGACACCGAGCTTTACCGTCTGCTTACGACAAAGCCGGAGGAAGTGAGCAAGCCATGAAAACGGACGTAATCATCAACCGTGAAGCCCTCTATGCCCTGCGGGAGCTTCCGAGCGAAAGCGTGAACTGCTGCGTCACAAGCCCGCCTTACTATGGACTAAGGGACTACGGGCTTGACGCACAGATTGGGCGGGAGGACACGCCGGAGCAGTACATTGACAGGCTGACCGAGGTTTTCCGCGAGCTGCGCCGGGTACTGCGTTCTGACGGTACGCTCTGGCTGAATATCGCGGACACCTACTGCGGCACAGGAAATAAAGGCTACCATGCAGACCCGAAGAACCCGAAAGGCAGAAACGGACAGCAGATTGCAAGAAACAACCGCGTTTCCGGCTGCAAACAAAAGGACTTAATCGGTATCCCTTGGCTTTTAGCTTTTGCCCTACGCGCTGACGGGTGGTATTTACGGAGCGACATTATCTGGCAGAAAGAAAACCCCATGCCGGAGAGCGTGAAAGACCGCCCTACCCGCTGCTATGAACATATCTTTCTGCTTACGAAGTCAAAGAAATATTTCTATGACGCAGCCGCCATAGCCGAGCCGTTAGCCCCCACAACGGCGGCGCGGTACCGCACCGGGCGCAGCGCGGGACAGAAATATGCGGACGAAGTACCCGGACAGGGGAAAGTACAGGGGCTTAACCGGGCGAGAAGCGGCAGCTACTACGACGAAGCCCTCATGCCGACCATGCGGAACAGGCGGGACGTGTGGCTTATCAATACCGTTCCCTACAAGGGCGGGCATTTCGCCGCGTTCCCGCCAAAACTTGCCGAAACCTGTATCAAGGCGGGCTGTCCGAAAGGCGGCGTTGTGCTTGACCCCTTTTTCGGCAGCGGCACGACGGGGGCAGCCGCAAAGCAGCTTGACAGGCATTATATAGGCATTGAGATAAACGCCGAGTATTGCGCCCTTGCAAGGGCGCGGATTGGAGGGACAGAAAAATAAAACAGTATCGAGCGCGTGAGAAAGTCACGCAGAAAATGACCCGCGAGGGGGCTGTCGAGGTAAACGCCGCCACCGGGAAAAAGAAACGTATCAGCAAGCGGATAAGGGACGCGGACTTTGCAAAGACCGAAGCACCGCAGCCGCCGGAACAGGCAGCGCAGACCATACCGGGCGGCGCAGCTCCCGCGCCCACAGCCGCCGCGCCGCCGCTTCCCCATGCGCCGGGGGCAGAACGGGAACAGGACACCGCCGCAGCCGAGCGCGTCTTGGAGCGTATCGACGGGGCGCGTACCAGAAAGGCGAGCAAAAAGGCGGCGAGGAAAGCACAGGCAGAAGCCACAGCAAAAGAAAAATCTTCCCGCTTGCAGTTTACCGACGAGGAACGGGCAACGCCGGAGCTTGAAAGGTATATCCGAAAATCGGACAAAGCAGCCGACCGTCTGGACGCGGCAAAGGCGGCTATCCCCAAAGAAAAGAAACTTGTACGGGAGCGCACCTTTGATGAAGCCACCGGGAAAGGCAAGACCCGCCTACATTTTGAGGAACAGGAAAAGCCCATAGGAAAGAATAAGCCCCACAATAACCCGCTATCCCGCCCCGCACAGGAAGCGGGTATTTTCGTCCACAACAAGATACATTCCGTTGAAAAGGACAATTCCGGCGTGGAGGGGGCGCATAAGTCGGAGGAACTTGCCGAGCGCGGTGCGAAATACGGGGCGCGGAAGTTAAAACAGGGCTACCGCAGCCATAAGCTCAAACCCTACCGGGAAGCAGCAAAGGCAGAAAAGGCAGCATTTAAGGCAAACGTCAACTTCCAGTATCACAAGACCCTGCACGACAACCCGCAGCTTACCTCTAACCCGCTTTCCCGTTTCATGCAGAAACAGAACATCAAACGCCAGTATGCAAAGGCGGCAAAGAAAGGAGGGGCAAAAGCCGCAGCGGAAGCCACAAGAAAGACAGCGAAGAAAACCGCCGAGGAAACGAGGAAAGCCGCCGCATTTGCGGCAAGACACCCGGCGGGCATTTTGATTGCAGTTGCCGCGCTGCTTCTCTTTATTATGATTTCCGCAGGGCTGTCCTCTTGCGGGGCTATGTTTTCCGGCTTGACAAACGGGGTGCTTGGCACTTCCTACACGTCTGAGGACAGCGACCTTGTGGCAGTTGAAAACAACTATGCCGCGTTGGAAAACGGGCTGCAAAGTGAGATTGACAATATCGAAAGCACCCACCCCGGCTATGATGAATACCGCTACGACCTTGACAGTATCGGGCATAACCCCCACGAACTTGCGTCTTACTTGACCGCCCTCTTGCAGAGCTACACCCCGCAGAGCGCACAGGCAGAGCTTGAACGTATCTTTGCCATGCAGTACACCTTGACGCTGACCGAGGAAGTGGAAATACGTTACCGCACCGAAACAAGCACCGACCCGGAAACCGGGGAAACCACCACCGAGGAAGTCCCTTATGAGTATCACATCTTGAATGTGAAACTGACAAACAAGCCTATGTCCGAGCTTGCGGAGGAACTTCTTACGCCACAGCAGCTTGAAATGTTCCATGTGTACTTGGAAACAAGCGGCAACAAACCGTTGATTTTCGGCGGCGGTTCTCCCGACGGAAGCCCGTCCGAGGATTTAAGCGGCGTGGAGTTTGTAAACGGTACGCGCCCCGGAAATCAAGAACTTATGGAGCTTGCAAAGCAGCAAGTCGGAAATGTGGGCGGCTACCCTTACTGGTCTTGGTACGGCTTTAACAGCCGCGTGGAATGGTGCGCCTGTTTTGTATCATGGTGCTACAATCAAGCCGGAAAAAGCGAACCCCGCTTTGCGGGCTGCGAATGGCAGGGTGTCCCTTGGTTTCAGTCAAGGGGACAATGGGGCGCACGCGGCTATGAGAATATTGCACCGGGCGACGCAATCTTTTTCGATTGGGATTTAGACGGCGTTGCCGACCATGTGGGGCTTGTGCTTGGCAGGGACGGCAGCCGCGTCTATACCGTTGAGGGCAATTCCGGCGACGCCTGCAAGATAAAGAGCTATGACCTTAACTATCAATGTATCAAAGGCTATGGGCTGATGAACTGGTAAAGCAGCCCCAAAAAGAAAGGAGAAATGACCTATGGCAAACAATAAAATCGACCGTATCAATAAGGAAATCGCAAAGACCCGCGAGAAAATCACAGAGTATCAGAACAAGTTAAAAGGACTGGAAGCGCAGAAAACCGAAGCGGAAAACCTTGAAATCGTGCAGCTTGTACGAGCTATGCGTCTGACCCCGCAGGAACTGAACGCTATGCTGTCCGGCGGCGGTATTCCCGGCATGAACGCCGCACCCGCTACCGAAGCGGCAGACTACGAAGAACAGGAGGAAAATGCAGATGAAGAATAAACTGAAAAAGACCATGACTGCCCTTTGTGCCGCCCTTATCCTTATGGGCGGTTTTTCTGTCCCTGCCTATGCACAGGGCGCAGCCACAGAGCCGCCCGCAGAGGACGCAACTAATGACAGCGGCGTGATTGTGGAGGAAAAAGAGGAAACGCCGCCCCTTACCCCAAAGGGAAACGCAACACTGGTTGACGATTACGGCGGCAATAAGCAGCTTATCACTGTTACCACCAAAGGCGGCAACTATTTCTATATCCTCATTGACCGCGCCGCCGAGGGCGAACAGACCGTACATTTCCTAAATCAAGTGGACGAAGCCGACCTTATGGCACTGACCGAAAACGGCGAAGCTGCCAAAAAGCCGGAAATCTGTAACTGTACGGAGAAATGCGAAGCCGGAAAGGTAAACACGTCCTGCCCGGTATGTGTTACCAGTATGACAGGCTGCACAGGCAAAGAACCTACCCCAACACCAACCGAGCAGCCGGAAGAACCGAAAGAAAAAGGCGGCAATCCCGGTGTGGTGCTTGCCTTAGTCCTCTTTGCCCTGCTTGGTGGCGGCGCAGCGTTCTACTACTTTAAGTTTCTAAAGCCGAAGCAGAATGTAAAGGGCGATACCGACCTTGAAGATTTTGAATTTGAGGACTACGACGAGGACGAGCCGGAAGCAGATACCGGGGAAACTCCCGAAGATGAAGAAACGGAGGAAGAAACCCTATGACCCTGTTTACCGACAATCCCTTTGAAAAGATGATGATACAGAAACCGAACGGGCGGCGTGATAATGCTCCGCCTGTTCCTTATCCCCCGGCTTGCGCTTCCTGCCCTTACAAGGGACAGTCCCCTTGTGTTGGGTATTGCATTAGAAAGATTGAAGCAAAACGACAGCCGGAACGATAAAAAGATGTACTTTCGATATGGAATATGATATAATTGTTCCAACCATAGGAAATGATAGAGTTAAACAAATTTTTAGAGTAAGCAAAGGAGATAAAAATATGTTACCCATTTCTGATATTCTTATTCGCTCAATAAGTGGATATGTGTTTATAGTTCCAGTTTTTATATTGTATTTCTTATACCTTAAAAAATCAGGAAGAAAGCAAAGCCTTCTCCATATTACTGCTGTATTTTTATTCTATTATTATCTTTTCGGGATTTTGACCGTAACAGGTATTGGTTATACAAGCACAATATCATTTCGTCCGAGGATTTCTCTGATTCCGTTTCTCGGTATGATAAGTGGACCAATAGATACCATACTGAATGTTGTTTTATTTGTTCCTTTTGGATTTTTTCTGCCGTTGCTGTATAAGAAATATCATCACATAAAGACTGTTGTATTAACTGGTTTTCTGTTCTCTTTATCTGTTGAAATTGTTCAGATGTTTGGTTGGGGTTCAACAGATATAAATGACCTTATTACAAATACAGTTGGAGTCTGTTTAGGATATTTGGTTTATTATTTGCTATCAAAAGTCTTGCCTAATAATTTAAGAAAACAATTTCAATCTGAGAATGTCAATGATATGGTCGAAGTGCCTTTGTTTGCAATTTACACATTTATAATCATGGTTACAGTTCAACCTTGGGTAATCCATAGTTTACTCAATATTGGATAAATTTTAGTTTTGTCAAATCATTTTACTATTTCATATCGCACAATTTTATACAATCACTTGTAGGAGCAATCGAAAAATCGGTTGCTCTTTTCTTTTACCCGAAAGGAGGATTTTTATTTGATTTTAGTTATCGCAGAAAAGCCCAGTGTGGCGCAGACAATCGCTGCCGTACTTGGGGCAAAGGAAAAGAAAGACGGATTTCTCACAGGAAGCGGCTATATCGTTTCTTGGTGCGTGGGACATTTGGTAGGGCTTGCGGAAGCTGCCGCCTATGGGGAACAGTATAAAAAGTGGAGCTATGACAGCTTACCGATTTTGCCGCAGGAATGGAAATACACCGTTGCGGCTGACAAGGAAAAGCAATTCAAGACCTTAAAGGAGCTTATGCACCGGGCAGACGTTTCCGAAGTCGTCAATGCCTGCGACGCAGGGCGCGAGGGAGAACTCATTTTCCGTTTTGTCTATGAAATGGCGGGCTGCAAGAAACCTATGCGCCGCCTTTGGATTTCTTCTATGGAGGACAGCGCAATCAAAGAGGGCTTTTCCCGTCTGAAGAACGGCGAGGAATACGACGCGCTCTTTGCTTCCGCATTGTGCAGGGCAAGGGCTGACTGGCTTATCGGTATCAACGCCACCCGTCTTTTCTCTGTCCTTTACAACCACACCTTGAACGTGGGGCGCGTACAGACCCCGACCTTAAAAATGCTTGTTGACCGGGACGCAGCGATTACCACATTTAAGAAAGAAAAATACTACCATGTGCGCCTTGCCTTATCCGGCGCGGAAGCTGCAAGTGAAAAACTGTCTGACCGTTCCGAAGCTGACAGGTTGAAAGCTGCTTGCGAAGCGTCAAAAGCAGTCTGCACTTCCCTTGTGAAAGAGAAAAAGACCGCAGCCCCGCCGAAGCTCTTTGACCTTACTTCTTTACAGAGGGAAGCAAACCGCCTGTTCGGATATACCGCAAAACAGACCCTTGACCTTGCACAAGCCCTGTATGAAAAAAGACTTCTTACTTATCCGAGAACAGACAGCGCATTTCTGACCGACGACATGAGCGACACAGCGGCGGGCATTATCAAGCTGCTTTGCGGAAAGTTTTCTTTTATGGCGGGAAAAGACTTCACGCCGGAGCTTGGAAAGGTGCTGAACAGTAAAAAGGTATCAGACCACCATGCCATTATCCCAACTATGGAGCTTGCAAAGACCGACCTTGCCGCGCTGCCGGAAAGCGAAAGGAATATCCTTACCCTTGCCGGAGCGCGTCTACTTATGGCGACCGTTGCACCGCATACCTTTGAAGCGGTTACAGCAGTTTTTGAATGTGCCGGACAGTCCTTTACCGCAAGGGGCAAGACCATTCTTTATGAGGGTTGGAAAGAGATTGACCGAAAATACAGGGCAGCCTTAAAGAACAAGCCCGAAACGGACGACGCAGACAGCGACACAGAAAAGACCCTGCCGCCATTTACCGAGGGACAGACCTTTGAAAATCCGACGGCAACGGTAACGGAGCATGACACAACACCGCCAAAACCTCACAACGAAGCGTCGCTGCTCTCTGCTATGGAGCGCACCGGAAGCGAGGACACCGACCCGGACGCAGAACGCAAAGGGCTTGGAACTCCCGCCACCCGCGCCGCTGTCATTGAAAAACTGGTAAAGGGCGGCTTTGTGGAACGAAAAGGCAAGCAGCTACTTCCCACAAAAGACGGTATCAACCTTGTGTGCGTCCTGCCGGACACCTTGACAAGCCCGCAGCTTACCGCAGAATGGGAAAACAATCTGACGCAGATTGCAAAAGGCAAGGCAGACCCCGCCGCATTTATGGAGGGTATCGAGAATATGGCGCGGGAACTGGTAAAGACCTATCCGTTTCTTTCTGATGATAAAGCGCAGATGTTCAAGCCGGAACGGGAAGCGTTGGGAAGCTGCCCCCGCTGCGGTTCTCCTGTCTATGAGGGAAAGAAAAACTACTATTGCAGCAACAAAGAATGTATCTTTACCATGTGGAAAAATGACCGTTTCTTTGAAGAACGAAAAGTAACCTTTACCACGAAGATTGCCGCTGCACTCTTACAATCCGGCAAGGTAAATGTGAAAAAGCTCTATTCCCCAAAGACGGGCAAAACCTACGACGGAACTATCGTATTGGCTGATACGGGCGGGAAATATGTCAACTACCGCATTGAACTGCCGAAGAAAAAATAACTGAATAGCAAGCATAGGAAAAGAGTACCCTTTTCCGTAAAATCCCTGCTTTCTCTACCGAGAACGGCGGGGATTTTTGCTTGTTGGGAAGTTTCCCAAACCCTCTGTTTTATGGAGGGTTTTACCCTCTGAAACCGAAGAAAGGAGGTTACACATGGCAAGTTTACGGGACACCGTAAAGGACTATCAAGAAGAATTACGGGACGGTATCGCTTGGGTGGCGTTTTGGAAAATGGGACGTTCTTGGAACGCTGAATATTTCCACCTTGAAATGGGCGACTACCTCTACCCGGAGGACAGAAGCCGCATGGAAGAAATCAAACAGGCTGACCCTACCGCCGTTGTGGTAAACGGTTATTATTCCGGC
>ERZ1106919.601-NODE-601-length-28441-cov-3.729338_pt1 | contig 28441 bp, 26 predicted proteins | sample MGYA00403654_ERZ1106919 | MGnify/ENA primary metagenome ERZ1106919 (study PRJEB35170, sample SAMEA104062450) | human gut metagenome | biome: human gut; feature: human-associated habitat; material: faeces | place: Denmark | collected 2012-10-08 ... | reverse complement strand
GCCGTATTGAAATGCGAAGCCACGGCAAATTCCGTTACTGGACACGTATGCGTGTACAGCAACCCTCTTTTATTGATACCCGTATACGTAAAAAGTAATCCTTGTTTTGTCTTGCCAGAACGGTGCAGATTTTGTATACTTATAACACATTTAAATTCAATACAATGAGTATAAAAAGATTGACTAATACCAATAAAGGAGTTACAACGATGGAAGAATTTTACAAAGCAATCGAAGACAAGATCAAAGCTTCCGGCTATCCGGGCGAGGTAAACGGTGAGGATATCTACAACGACATCTGCGATCAGATGGAGGAAAAAGAAAATGGAACCTATCTGTTTCTCTCCAAAAAAGACAATGGCGTCGTATTTGAATACAAGGTAGACATTCTGGATGAGTCTTTCAATCTCTCCTATGTTCATATTACCGCAAATAACGACACGTTTCATATTGATTTTGACAATTAATAGACAATCTTTTTCTTAGACATCCCTGTATTTTTGACATACAGGGATATTTTTTTAAGTATTTTTTTGGAAAATGTGAGCATTGCGCCCTTTATAGAGGTCTGTTATAATTATCATTGTTAAAAGATTGACGAAATTACAAACTGCACACAGGGTTGTGTGCCAATCCATGAAGGAGGGCTAAATATGAAAATCCAGAATATTTCCGATGTAAACACATTTTTTAAAGTAATTGATTCCTGCAAAGGAACCGTCGAACTGGTTTCCCCGGAGGGCGACCGCATCAACCTGAAATCCAAGCTGTCCCAGTATCTGTCGATGGCAAATATTTTTTCCAATGGCTATATCAAAGAGCTGGAGCTGGTTGCTTATGAGAAAGAGGACTTAGACCGACTGATTAAATTTATGTATCAGGGGGAGTAAGCTCTCTTCTGAAGTGTACACGGTATGTACGTTGCCGTTGTATAAAAAATGTTTGAATGATGCGATAGAAACTGTATAAAAAAGCTTTCTGGCTGCATGGCAGATTGGCTCTGCTGCACAGGAAGCTTTTTTCCATTTTATGAATCTAATTCAAACCGTTTCTCATACTTCACGCAGTAAACACGCAAACCTTCTAAACAGCTACGCTTCTATCCGCGCCAGCTCTTGAAAGACTTTTTCAATTTCTTTCCGCGACGCCCGGAAGGTTCCCTGCACCATCTGGGTGCTCCCGCCGCCGCGTCCCTGCAGACGGGCGTTTAATTCTTTTCCGAATGCACGCATATCACGGCCGAGGCTTCCGGCTGTGTAGTTATAACCTGACGCGTCATCGCCAGAGCACACCAGCACGGTCTCTCCTTTTTCCTGTTCCAATAGCAGATTTGCAAACTGACGCACCAGAACTGGCGTCATGCCCTGCTCAAATACAGCCAGCGCTTTCTGACCCTGCGGATAGACGTCTGCCTGCATGGTGAGAATGCGCTGCCAGAGGTGGTTGATCTCACCGTCCTTGCGCCCGCTCTCCTCTTTCAGATGGCTGACCGCCTCCGCCGCCTTCTCCGGTTTTGCAGAAAGCAGGTTAGAGATCGTCTGCATCTGCTCCGTCTTCGCCTCAAAATTCTCCAGCGCACGGTCACCACAGAGCATGGAGAAACGCACGCCGCCCTTGTAATTCATCAGGGAAAGCACCTTGATCACGCCGATCTCTCCCGTGTAATCCACGTGTGTGCCGCAGCAGGCACAGATATCCGCCCCCGGAATCTCTACGATGCGGATCTGACCGGTCAGCTCTTTCTTGCTGCGGTAATCGATCGTTTTCAATTCCTCCTCACCCGGATATGTCACCTGTACCGGAAGATTCGCCCAGACAACCGCATTTGCCTTCTTCTCGATTTCCTTTAACTGTTCCCAGTTAAGAGGACCATTCAGATCGACCGTCACTTCATCGTGTCCCATATGAAATCCGACATTATCATATCCGTATGCGGCATGAATCAGCCCCGATATGATATGTTCTCCCGTATGTTGCTGCATGTTGGAAAAACGCTGTTCCCAGTCGATAGCCGCGTGAACGGTGCTTCCCACCTCCAGCGGCGCGTCCGTCTCATGAACAACCACGCCATGTTTCTCCTCCACATGTGTCACGTGCACTTCCCCGATCCGTCCGGTGTCCGACGGCTGTCCGCCGCCCTCCGGGTAAAATCCGGTCTGGGAAAGTTCCACCTCAAATCCGTGCTTTGCCGGACGGCAGGCGGTGACGATGGCATCAAATTCTTTTACATACGGTGTCTGATAATATAACGGTTCCATTTTCATTCCTCTTTTCATTTCGTTGTACAATGTTCTGTGACAAATCGTTATGGATAAACATCCATGTCGATCCGCCCGGTTATCTCGATTATTTCAACAAAAAATTTATAGTAAAATATTTCCGTCCTAATTTTCCTGATTTATGGAAACTGTGGCAAGCTGCCCCTCATATGATGAAGTGTATAGAAAATCTCGGAGGACATAACCATGAGTGATTTAGCGGCTACCAACTGCGGTTGCGGATGTGATAACAACGGAGGAAGCTGCGGCTGTAATTGTGGCTGTGGATGCGGCGGTTTCGGCAACAACAACTGTCTCTTCCTAATTCTGATTCTGCTGTGCTGCGGCGGATGTGGCGGCGGATGCTTTGACCACGGATGCGGCGGCAACAACTGCGACTGCCTGATCTGGATCCTGCTTCTGTGCTGCTGCTGTGGCGGCGGTGGCTTTGGCTGCTGATAAACATCCGCCCATATCCAGCATATCTTTTGAGAATGCATTCATGTACATTTTAATACCGCAGATTTAACACCATCACATCTTATTTGCGCGTCAACTGATAAATCAATGCATTGCAGATCGCGGCGGCTACATTGCTGCCGCCCTTTCTGCCTCTTGCCACAATATAAGGAGTGTCCGGCAGGGATATAATCAATTCCTTGGACGGCACGACATTGACAAAGCCGACCGGCACGCCGATGATGAGCTTCGGGTGGATTTTTTCCTCCTGAATCAACTCGTACAGACGCACCAGCGCGGTCGGTGCATTCCCAACTGCAAAAATACAGTCTTTTCCCATTTCTGCCGCCTTGTCCATGCTGGCAACCGCACGGGTGGTCCCGGACGCTGCCGCTTTCTTCGCGACATCCTCGTCCGCCATAAAACAGTAGACCTCGCCGCCCAGCGACGCAAGCGCGCGCTTGTTGATTCCGGATTTTCCCATATTCGTATCAGTCACGATGCACGCCCCATTTTTCAGGGCTTCCAACGCCTTATCGACTGCGCCCGGTGAAAATACAAGCGAATCTGCGTACTCAAAGTCGGCTGTCGTGTGAATCACGCGTTTCACAATTGGTGCTTCTTTCTCCGGAAATGTCCGTTCCCCCAGCTCCTCGGTGATAATCTCAAAACTTCTCGCCTCGATCTCCGACGGCAATACCTGACTGAGTTCTTTCATTTTTTCATCCATCTATCTACACTCCCTTTTCCAGAATCCGGTAAATTGCTTCCATATCCAAGTACTTCCGCATCGTGTCTGCCAGCCGGTTGTACTGCTCTTCCCGGTATTTCTCATAATCAAACGACAATCCACCGACTTCCGGCTCCATTCCTTTTTCTTTCATCAGCGCACGGATAATCGTCTCCGCCACCTCTGCCTTGTCAAAAATGCCGTGAACGTAAGTGCCGTAGAGGTTGTCCCGGCAGCAGCCATCCTGTTTTTCAGTGTGGTTTCCCGCCTGTTCTTCCCTGAGTTTCAATAAACTATAATTTACGGCTTTTTCCTGCTCCTTGATCACATTCTTAACAATATCACCGCCGACAGATGATGTCTCTCCCATATGTATTTCATATCCTTCCGCCTCCATCCCCGAAAGCCCGGAAAAGATACCGCTGACCGTCCCGAAACATCCCTTGACCTGCGTCCTGGTCTTTTCTTCCTGAAACTGTGTCTGTAACGGCAGAAGTCCCATACCGGAGATCGTACGCCCAGGCACACCCGCCTCGGTTCCTTCCTGATCTGACAGCGTCTGTCCCATCATCTGATAGCCGCCGCAGATGCCCCAGATCGGCGTTCCTCCGGCTGCTTTCTTTAAAACTGCCGCTTCCAGACCATTCTGCCGCATCCAGAGCAGATCCTCGATCGTATTCTTCGTTCCCGGAAGAACAATCAGATCCGGTCGTCCCAGCTCAGACAGGCGGCTCACATAACGCACCGAAACGCCGGGGATCGGGTCAAAGACGTTCAGGTCAGTGAAATTGGATAAACGCGGAAAGCGGATGGCTGCAATGTCGATCCATGCCTCTACATGTTTTTCAGATGACTCGTTTTCCTGTTTAAGGGTATTATTCCGCCCTGTGGATGAAAGACGGCTGCTTAAGCTATCCTCGTCCTCGATATCCACATCCATGTACGGAACGACGCCGACCACCGGAATCTTGCATAATTTCTCGATCATCTCAACACCTGGATCCAGGATCGTCTTATCGCCGCGGAATTTGTTGATGATAAGCCCCTTTACCATCGCCTGTTCATCCGGTTCCAGAAGCGCTACCGTTCCATAGAGCTGTGCAAACACGCCGCCCCGGTCGATGTCCCCGGCAAGCAGCACTGGCGCACCCGCCATGCGCGCCATTCCCATGTTCACGATATCATCCGATTTTAAGTTGATCTCCGCCGGGCTGCCGGCGCCCTCGATCACGATGATATCGTACTGTTCGGACAAGTGCTGAAACGCTTTCTTGATTTCCGGGATTAGCTGCTTTTTATACTTGAAATATTCCTTCGCGGGCATTGTGCCGATCGGGACACCGCGCACGATCACCTGAGAACCGACATCGCTGGATGGCTTTAAGAGAATCGGATTCATGTCCACCGATGGCTCACAGCCCGCCGCCTGCGCCTGCACTACCTGTGCGCGTCCCATTTCCAATCCCTCGCTGGTAATATAGGAGTTCAGCGCCATATTCTGTGATTTAAACGGCGCCACGCGGTAGCCGTCCTGCTTGAAAATCCGGCAGAGTCCCGCCGCCAGCAGGCTTTTTCCCGCATTGGACATCGTTCCCTGTATCATGATTGCTTTTGCCACGGTGAAATCCTCCTTATTTTTGAGTGTCTTACCAAATAATGGTTGCTCAAAGCTATTTAATTCGAAGCTATTTTGTGCTTAACCGAAACTATTTTTCTGCCATTTGTCCTTTCAAATGACAGAGGCTATTTTATGAGTTCGTTTTATATTACAAATTCACATTGTGTTTTTCTTCAGATTGTACCTCTTTCAAAATATTTATCAACCTTTCATTTTCTCCCCGGTTCCGCACCGCCACCCGGTAATAATGACGGTTCAGCCCTTCAAAATTCTCACAGGCGCGAATCAAAATGCCATGCTCTAAACATCCCTGTTTGTAATCGCGCGAATCCTCATCCGGCGAACGAAACAACAGATAATTTGTCTGGGACGGATAAACGATAAATCCCAGTTCTTCCAGTTTTTCCGCCAGCCGCGGACGTTCCGTCTGCGCAGATTTCCTTCTGAATGATCCGCCAGTACCGCAAATGCCGCCACTCCGCCCGCCTGTGCCGGAGCCGAGACACTCCACGGCTGGCGGAACTTCTCGAGGCGTTCCCGGAGTCCGGCATTGGGGATGATGCCGTAGCCCAGGCGAAGGCCTGCCATTGAGCAGATTTTAGTCAAGGCATTTAAGAGGATAACGTGATCTCCAACACCATTTAACAAATTTCCAACAAACGAACATTCTCTCCGTGTATCCAAAAACCACTGAAAACATTCGTCCAGCATAAGCCAGGTATGTGTTTCCCGGCAGACCTCCGCCAACCTTTCCAGCTCGGTGGCTGAAATAGCGCGCCCTGTCGGGTTATTGGGATTTCCGAGAATCAAAATTTTTTCCCAGACGTTTTCATGTTTAGAGGATAAAGTTGGGACCGAATCTATCTTCGATGCATCCCCGGAGCCATCAAAAAGCATGGCATACAATTCTTCCCTCGCACTCTCCAGGGAAAATCCATTTTCATCCTTTAAATGAAGCCACCGGATCTCGCAGCCGCACATCCGAAGCGCCTGCTCATACTCCGAAAATCCCGGTGCCAGCAAAATCGCCTGTTTGGGCCGAATCGCTGAGACAACTGCATATAAAATATCCGAAGCACCGTTTCCAAACACGAGCCAGTCCTCCGGAATCGGCGTGCCGTCTGCCTCATAAAAAGCAGCCGCTGCACGCCGCAGCTTCCGGCATAAAGCATCCGGATATTGTTCCCAAGCAGCCGCCGAATCACAGCATCGCGGACAGCCTGCGGCATTCCAAGACGATTTGTATTGACTGAAAAATCTAACTCTACGGCTGCATCACCGTAAATATCGCCGCCGTGCGTGTATGGCATAGATGCTTCCTCCCTGTTGTTCCCTCTTTTTTGTGTATTCTTTATCTGGTTACTCTTTCCTTCGTTCTGTTTTTGATATTTTTATCTGTTTGATTGCTTCATTATTTGGATTTTTTGCCTTTTTTATGTTCTTCTGGAAAATTTTAAAAACAGTGAATTCCAGTCCATCGCATTCTATAAAATTTTATCATTCTGGAAATTCTAATGATTCTCTTTTGTTAAAATTCCCTTATCAAAACAAAATCACGGCCCGCATCACCAGTGCCAGAAGTCCCATGATTCCCGCCGCTCCATACATCAGGCGGTTGACACGGCGGATGTCCTGCGGTTCAATCGGGTGTATCTCATCACCGATATATGGCTTCGGAACTAACTTGCCGAAATACCAGGCATCGCCCGCCAGTCGCAAGCCCAGCGCGCCGGCGCATGCCGACTCGGTCTGCGCGGAATTGGGGCTTTTGTGGTTCCGGCGATCACGCCGCCAGATACGGTAAGCATTCTTTCCGTCATATCGTAAAAGGTATGCAGATACTATCAATAAAAGCGCTGCCAGACGCGACGGAATCAGGTTTACCAGATCGTCCAGTTTTGCTGCCGCACGTCCAAAATGCAGATACCTGTCATTTTTATATCCGACCATCGAATCCATCGTGTTGACTGCCTTGTACAGCCAGCCAAGAAGCGGACCTCCGATCGCCAGATAAAACAAAGGCGCAATCACTCCATCCGACGCATTTTCCGCTACCGTCTCAACTGCCGCCCGTGCAATCCCCGCCTCTGAAAGAGGTTTCGTATCGCGCCCGACAATCATCGACACTGCATAGCGGGCTCCCTCGATCTCCCCCGCCTCCAGCTTCCGGCAGACCGCCATGCTCTCATCCCGCAGGGAGCGCGCCGCCAGCAGATAGTAAGTCATGACCGCCTCGACTACTGTCTGAATCCAGATGCCGCCCAGACGGGAAATCCAGAGGATTGCGCCTGCCACACTGCCTGTCACAAGCAGCACCAGACACACAAAAAGAACGCCCGCGCGGCGTTCCCCCCGTTCCGTTGCATGTTTTTTTCCAGCTGGACGCAAATATTTTTCCAGCCACACAATCAGATTTCCGATCGCCCGGACCGGATGCGGCATCGAATGCGGATCACCCAGGCACAGATCCAGAAGATAACCTGCCAGAATCGCAGCTAAGTGATATCCGACCATTCTGCCTTCTATCATTCCTGTCAATACTTTACTGATTGCTGTCATTTTGTCTACTCCCAACTATTCTTTTATTTGATCCGCATTCCCAGACCGCAGATAACCCGGTGCACTTCCTCCGAATATGCGGCGATCCGCTGGCAAATGCGCCCGTCTGTCTCCCGATAATCGCGCTCAAATGCTTCCATCGGCACAATGCCGCAGCCGATTTCATCCGCCGTCACGAATGCATCCGGATTTTCCTGCATCAGGCGTTCTGCAAACACGTATGGATCGCGCCCGGCTTCCATCTCACGCCTCACAAACAGTTCAAAATGCGTGATCAGATCCGCCTGCATGATCGTCTGTTCGTCCGTTTCTAATCTCCCGTCCGCGATGCGTGCCGTAACTCTACACGCTTCTGGATTTTTCGATCGATTCAGAACGGTGGATAAGTCTTTTGTTTTCCTCCGTTCCAAAGTACGTTTTTCCCACAATTTCATCGCATACGCTGTCTTTCCTTGTTCCCTGCCGCCAATTATAAAAATCATTCTGCTTTTCCTCGCTTAAAAATTCAAAAACCGCAGGCACGTACCTGCCAGCCGCATCGCCGCCAGCACCAGCACCACATTCCGCTCGCAGCTCTGCAGAAAATGCCCTGCCAGATCGCCGTTGATGCCGCCAAATTCCCGCATGGAAAAACGATAATAGCAAACAAAGGTTGCAAGAGCCGTCAATGCTGCCAGAGCGCCGCGCAGATGTCCCCAGTAAATCATCCAGCTGATCGCCAACACTGCTAAAACTGTCATACTCACGCGAACAACCTTTGTCTCGGCACTTCTGGAAAATTCAGCGGCAAGCCCGTCCTTTTTCGCCTTTGGAAATGCCACCACCGAATAGCCGCTGCAGGCGCGTTCCAGCATAAGCGCCCCCGGCAGCAGCCACACATCTGCTCCCACAAGCTCAGAAACTGCCCCCGCATAGAGAAGCAGGTACAGCCCCAGACCGATGATCGCAAACGCCCCCGTATGGGGATCCTTTAAAATCGCCAGCTTTTTTTCCCGCTCGCCGTAGGAATGGCGCGCATCCGTCACATCGAGATACCCGTCCATATGGATTCCACCGGTAATCAATAGTGGAACAGCCGTCAACAGGCAGGTCCGGAACAGAACTCCAGCACCCAAAATTTCACAGAGCGCAAACGTAGCTATCTCTACCGCCCCGATCACCGCCCCGATCAGCGGAAAAAAACAAAGCGCATAGCGCATCCGCTCTTCCGTCCAGTCCATGCGCGGCATCGGAATGCGTGAATACATGGAAAATGCAATGACAAAACTTCCTATCAGATTCAATCTTCGATCCCCCTGACTCTATTCTGGCAACCATAACTTTAGCAGGCATTCCGCTCTGTTCCACTCACTGACTACCCTACATCTTTTGTCCTTTCATCGGCTGCAAAAACAGGTGTTGACACCGCAAGCGGAATTCCATACACCACTTCCGTCACCGAATCCGCCATCTGTCCCAGTTCCCGGTTGATCCGTCCCAGAAGCTCTATGTACCGCTCCGATTCCAGATCATACGTCACACCGTCCGAAAAGATCTCATTCGTTACAATGATAAGGTCATGGCACTGGTTTTGCAAGTGTTTTATTCCTTGCAGAATCCGCTCTTGCGCACCATTTTCCTGAGCATAAAATTCATTGAGGACAAGGTTGGACATACATTCAAGGAGAAGCACTGGTTTTTGTGCCACCCGGCAGGGCTCCCAGCGCTTCAAACTATCGTTTTCCTGTTCAGCGTCCAAACCAGCCGAATTGGACTCTTCGAATCTCTTCTCTAATTCTAATGTTTCCAACCCCGTATACCGCTCAATCGTCTCAAACCCTTTTGCCGCGCGCATCCGCCGATGGCGCTCCACCCGTTTTCTGCCTTCATCATCCCAAATCCGCATCGTCGCCAGATACCAGAGTGTCCCGCCAGTCCTATTCCGGCACTGCACGGCAGTCTGTTCAGCATATTCGGATTTGCCGCTGCCACTGCCGCCTGTAACTATATATAACATCGTTCATTCATCCTCATTTTTACCGAATTGTGGCAGCTTCCACACTTTAAAGTACAAGCAAAAACTGTTTTAATCCGTATATCTCATCACACCAGCGGCTTATATTCCTCTATTTCCATCTCCGCAAACGTATCCATATCCCGGTAAATGGACAGCGCCATATCCAGCAGTGGAAACAGCGCCAGCGCCCCCGTGCCTTCTCCGAGCCGAAGCCCCGCCTGAATAGCCGGAGTTACTCCTATCAAATCAAGCAGCCAGATAGACGCCGGTTCCGCCGACACATGGGCTGCCAGCATATAGTCGGTCGCTGCCGGTGCAATTTTTCCAGCAGCTGCCGCCGCAGCTGCCGCGATAACCCCGTCAATCACAACCGGAACATGATAGATGGCACCGCCTAAAAAAGCACCTGCCATCGCCGCCAGATCAAACCCGCCTACTTTTTGCAGTATCTCCATGCCCTCCATGGGATCCTGATGATGCAGCTTGATTCCACACCGGATTGCCTCCGTTTTCCGTTTCAGTCCAGCCGAATCTAAACCCGCCCCAGCTCCAGTGACAAGTTCCGGTTCTTTTTGCAGCAGAACCGAGGCTACCGCACTGCTGGTTGTCGTATTGCCGATCCCCATTTCACCCACTGCAAACAGGCAGTACCCCTGCTCCTTCAGCACACGCACCGCATCGATTCCCGTCAAAATGGCTGTCAACACCTCCTGGCGCGTCATCGCTGCTGCTTTTGTAAAATTGGAAGTTCCGCGGCGGATTTTCCGTTCCGTCAGGGGATGAAGTTCTCCCCGATGTTCTACCTCACAGGCAATTCCCATATCGATCGGAAACACATCTGTCTCTGCCTTTTCTGCCATCAGGCAGGAGCAGCTTCTACCGCGTGTCATATTTGAAACAACTGCCGCCGTAACCTCCTGCCCGGTCTGTGATACGCCTTCTTCGACTACCCCATTATCTGCGCAAAAAATTAAAAGCGCACGCTTGGAGAAGTCTGGCACTTCCTCCCCCTGTGCTGCCGCCGCCCGCACAATATCTTCCTCCAGGACTCCCAGACTGCCAAGCGGTTTTGCCACATGCCCCCAATGCTTTTCTGCCTGCTCCCGGATTGTCTTGTCCGCTGGTACAATCTGTTTCTTAAGCTGGTCAAACCGTATTTCCAGCTCTTTTTCCGAAAAATGCCGAAAATCTTCCAGAGATTCCAATGTCTTCATATTCTCCTGCTGCATCTATATGTTCCTCCCGTTTTCATTTCCGGCCTTTTCCATGGGTCCGTGAACGGGCGTACCCTTTCAGTCTATCGTTTACCGGTTCAAAATTCCGCCTATGATTGTACCATTGACCGGAACAATACGCAAATACAAATTTGTTCTCACACCGAAAGCACGAGAAACGACGTTACTGTTCACGCATACGTGCCCAGTAACGGAATTTGCCGTGGCTTCGCATTTAAATACGGCAAATTCCTGCTGCCACCACGTTTTCTTACGGCACTTTCGGTTTCAAAAGTGCCTACCTGTGAACAGTAACAAAACGACACCACCCATCCGGGCAGTGCCGTTTTTTCAAGCCCATCTTATAAAATTCTATTCCACATATCCATACAAAAAATTATACAATCTCAGGAAGCGCAATCACACTCTTCTCACGCAACCCCTTTCAACATCCACTCATACGCATCATACGCCGTCCGCAGGGAAATCTCGGCAGTCTCTAGTTCTGCTTTTTTCTGCAGATAAGACGCCTCACCCTGTAAATACGTTGCTTTATTAATCGCACCGGACTGATACTTAATCTGGGTGGCGCCGTATGTTTTTTCGGCAGACTGGTAGGCTGCCTGCGCCGCGTCACGTTCTAGGCTTAATGCCGCTATCTCAGCATACTGCTCATCCGCTGAGGCGCTTGCGGCGCTCTCGGCTTCCTCGATCTGCTGGTGGCGCAGCTTGCGCGCCGCATCTCCGGTTACGGAGGATCGTCTGGCTGATTTGACACTGGAACTTGCAACGACAGCTGCCGCGCGGTTCGCATCCAGATTCATAGAAGCCAGTTCCGTTGCCGATACGGCTGGAATTTCCCCCAGCGTAATAGAAGTTCCGCTCTTTCCAAGTAAAATGGCAAGCTGGCGCAGCGCCTTATTTGCCTGATCGGTCGTGGATTGTAATGCTGTCTGGGCGCTTAGCAGGTTTTTCTGAGCCTGCAGCAGATCCGTCTCCGTGCAAAGCCCCGCTGCCAGTTCCCGCTCTTTGCGATCCACCTGCGCCTGATAGTTCTCTGCCGTCTTGGCAGCCGCCTCCACCTCGTCCTGAAGCTGCCGGCAGGTGCCCCACTGGATCTGTGCGGTCTTTACGACCTGCCAGACCGTCCGGTTTCTGGACGCACGGCTTGACGCCGAATTTAAGGAAGTGAGCGACTTTTTATACTGCTTCGCTGCCATCGACAGCGTTTGTGCATTTCGCTCATAGGTGCCGATCAGTGCCTCATCTCCGCCCGCATCTTCGAGCTCGTCTGCTTTATAGTTCATATCCCGGGCACCAGAAATCATCGCATCGTAGGCTTCCTGGTAGACGGCAAGGCTGTCCTGATAACTGTAATCGGCGCTGACAGCCGTTCCATTGCCGCGCCGCACCAGCGCCTCCAGTTCCCCGTACTCTATCACAGAATCCGCTAGCTGTTCCTCCGTATAGGAGCCGGACTGGCTGGCGATCGTGTTGTCTGCGCTGTTTTCGGTTATGGTGCCATCTTCCAGCGCCGGACCATCTGCCTCGCTGTCTGAATCACTTTCTGTGCCGGAAATCAAAGGCGTTTTCGCCGCCTGCGCCGGGCTCGATACAAGAATACAAGCCGCCAGGGCAATTCCGATCGAACGACTCAATCTGCTTTTTCCGATTCGTTTCACATTATGACCGTCCGGATGCACATCCAAAGCACTTGCACCGCTTCGGTCTCTTTCTTGCCCCTTGCGCATCTTTTGCTCTGTCCCAGCTTCCGCGTTCATCCATTTTCCTTTCAGATTTCGCATCATCCGCCCACCCCTTTCTACTGCGTGGACGCCAGGCCGTCCACCGCCCACTGGTAGGCGAACTGCGCCTGGAGAAGCGACATCGCTGCCGTCTCTTTTGCCACGGATGCCGATTCATAGGAATAGGTTGCGCTCTGGTATGCGTTCTGGCTGATAAGTCCGGCTGCCAGCTTGCGGTCGTTGGTCTGTTTCGTCTTTTCTTCTAATTCAAGGCTGCGTTTTGCCTGTTCATACTGTGCCTCAGACAGCTTCAGATTCTGATAAGCCGACTGGACATTCGACTTGACTGCCTCCTTCCCGCTGGTCAGAGTTGTCTGGTACTGCTCTTTAAGGGTGCTTGTCATCGCGTTGTTGACCTGACGTGCCAGAATCTTTAACTGATAATTACTTTCCTGTGCTTTCGCAATGTCCTCTTCGAGGTTGACCGATGCACTCATCTGTTCCTGCGGGTCCGGTAATGCACAGATTTCTACTGATGCGCCATATTTCCATCCAAGCATCTGGCACAGGGATTCCTTCGTCGATGCAATATTGCTCTCCGCCGTCGTGATGGACGCCTGCGCCTTTAAAAGAGTCTCCTTGGCATCCAGCGCATCCGTCTGGGTCGCGCTTCCGGATGAAAACTTTAAGTTTGCCGTCTCATAGTCTTTTTCTGCCTTGGACACCTGGTTCTGCACACTCTTTAAGTTTTCCTGGGCATTCCAGTACTGGATCATCAGGTTCTGCGCCTGCTGTACCAACGATTTCTCGGTCTGCGTATACCCCCACGCCTTAACATTCGCATCATCGACGTTATTATCGCCCTGCTCGCGCATCTGGGTCGCGGAAGCCTCGCTTCTCTGTGCTGCTGCCAGTGCGGAACCATAATTCGCATCATCTGAATCCGGGTACTCGATACTGCTCTCGATCTCATCTGCCGCGTCATAATATTCCTGCGCGATCTCATTGCTGTCTTTGCCCTGATAATCCTTGTACTCGATCCGGTTCTTCTCCACTGTGCTGTTGTACTCATGGATCCGATCAGCAATCTCGTCAAATTCGAGCTTATCATCCTGCAGCGAAGCCCATTTTTCTGTGGAATATGCAAATTGCGGGCTGCCTGCCAATACCTGGACCGGCGCACCTGCCGCCAGGAATACTCCCAGTGAGCAGGCTGCCACGCCAGAGGCAATCCGGCGGGTCAGGCATAATCTTCTATTTTGATTCATGTATGTCACTCCATTCCGATATATCTGATTTTAATTTCCGCAGCAAATATTTTATTTCCTACAATATTTTTTCAATTAACCTATATCTAATCCACATCCGGTATCTCTTCCTTCGGTTTCCGGCTCAGCAGTGCGTAATATACTGGAACCATGAAGAGCGCGACAATCACACCTACGCTCAGACCGCCGATATCTACGATCGCCAGACCCTGTGTCGTGGAACCGCTGCTTCCGATTGCCAGTGCCATCGGAATCATCGAGAGGATGGTTGTCATACTTGTCATCAGAATCGGTCGGATACGGGTCGCACCTGCCTCAATGAGCGCTGTCCGCAGATCCATCGTGGAGCGATACTGGTTGACCGTATCCACGTAGAGAATACCGTTATTTACAACAGTTCCGACCAGAATCAGAAAGCCAAGCAGGGACGTCATACTGATGCTGACGCCAGTCAGCTTCAGTAATCCGAAGGAACCAACCAAACTGAACGGGATGGTCGTCATAACCATGATGGAAAACTTCACAGACTCAAACTGTGCCGCCATGACAACGAATACCAGGAAGACTGCAATCGCAATCGCGCGGTACAGGGAGCTGAACTCACTCTTCATCATACGGTCACGGCTGTTCTGCCCAATGCTGATTGTACCGCTTAAGTTCGGAGTAATTACCTCACTGTTGATTTGCTGCTGTACATTATCACCGGTGTAATCGGCAGAGATTGTGATCTCATATGCACCGTCGGTTCTGGAAATCGAAGCCGGACTGTCCTCAAATACGACATTTGCCACATCGGTCAGTGCCACCTTCTGTCCGTTTGTTCCCGTCAAAATAATATCTTTTATGTTATCAACTGTCTCGTACTCGCCCTCCGGATACTCAACTGTTACCGTAATGTCCTCGCCGTCAATTTTAAGTGTCGTCGCGTCGATACCGCTCAACATCTGGTTGATCGTCGTTCCGATACTGGAAGCCGTGAGCCCATACGCCTTTGCCATGACCGGATCAATCTTCAGGGTAATGATCGGTGCATTATTCTCAATACTGGAATGGATGTTGATGACATCCGTTCTTGCTGTCATTTCCTTGACAATCTTATCACTAACTTCTTTTAATTCATCATACTGCGTGCCGTGAAGAATCACTTCATAGCCGCGCTGTCTTCCCATGAAGCTCATGGAAGTCGATGCCGATACGTCGATCGTACAGTTTGCAATGTTATCCATCTCTTTCTGCCACTGATCGGCTACATCGTCTGTTTTCATGGTACGGTCATCTTTCAGATAAGCACTGATCTCGCCGCTGCCTCCGTTGTAACGCAGCATGTACGAATCAACCTGGTCGCTCGCGGAAACAATTGCCTCCGCTTCTGCCAGCGCTTCCTCGATCTTTTCCTGTTTCAGACCCGGACGCGTCTCAATGCTGACACTGACCGTACCGGTATCATCCGATGTCATCAGCTCCGTCTGCATTCCGCTCGCCAGAATTACCGTCAGTACAAGTACCAGAACCGAAAATCCCATAACCATCGCTTTGTGGTTTAACAGACGGTCCATGATGCCGCGGTACCATTTCTGTAAACGTTCAATCGGACGTCCCATCAGGGCGCGCTTCGCCTCGCTCGGTTTGTAGAACAGATAACACAGTGGAACCACCGTCATCGCAGAAAGCAGGGACGCCGACATACAGAACACGATCGTGAATCCCAGCGGTTTGAACATCTGTCCGGTCATACCGTTTAAGAATGCCAGCGGCAGGAATACGACACAGGTCGTGATCGTCGAACCGATGATCGAGTTGATGACAATGCCGGTTCCGTGAAGCGCTGCTGAAAAATAGCCAAGCGCCCCCTTGTCTTCCTGCTCCGCCGTTGCACGGAAACAGCTCTCCAGTACAACGATCGAGTTATCGACCATCATGCCGACGCCGAGTACCAGCGCACTCATCGTGATAACGTTCAACGAAAATCCTGCCATCGTGATCGCAATCAAGGACATCAAAATCGAAGTCGGAATCGAACTTCCGACGATCAGGGACGCCTTATAATCGCCAAAGAACAGGAAAATGATGAACATGGAGATGATAACCGCCAGAACCATTGTCTCTGCTACGTCTTTTAAGGAATCAAGAATCGTGTCAGATGTATCATTTGCAACCGTGATCGTCAGATCCGAATCATCTGCCATCAATTCTTCAACTTTCTCTTTTACAGCCGAGGACACTTCCATATCTGTGCTGTCCTGCTGCTTCTGAATCGAAATGGAGATCGTCTCCTGACCGTTGTAACGGGAAATGCCGCCCCGGTCTTTCGTTGCCTCATACACATTTGCCACATCTGACAGAGAAATAATCTGTCCTGCAAGCGTCTTGATTGGAATATCCTGCAGCTCATTTACCTGTTCTGTTTTTAAGGAGGTAGTAACGGAAAGCTCCAGGTTTCCGGCATCTGCCTCACCCGACGGGGATGCCACGTTCGCATCGCTGATCGCGCTCGCAACATCCTGCATGGTCAGATTGTACTGATCCATTTTTTCAGACTGTAATTCAATGCTGACGTACTTAGAAGAACCGCCTCGCGTCTCAATATTTGCAATTGAAGAAATTCGCTCTAATTCAGGTACTATCTTCTGATCCACATAATCGTAGAGGTTTGTCTGCGTCTTATGTGCAATCGAAAGCATCATGCTGTCTCCTTGATTGGAGTTCATCGACATAACGCTCGGTTCCACATCATCCGGCAGCGCCCGCTGGATATTGTCCAGTTTCTGCTTTAAGTTGTCATACGCCTCATCCATATCGGTGCCGTAATCGTACTGAAGCATGATCATCGAACGTCCATCGCTCGATGTGGAGGAAATCGTGTCCACGCCTTCCATCGTGCCGATCGCCTCCTCGATCGGTTCGGTTACCAGCTCGCTGATATCCTCCGGTCCTGCGCCTGAATAATTTGCCATGATAATCAGCATCGGCGTCTCCATATCCGGCATCTGCTCCAGCTTTGCCGAAAAGACCGATGAAATGCCGAATACAACCAGACACAACAGAGCCATGACAGTAGTAACCGGATGTTTCAGGATATATTTCGTTACTCCCATGTCTTACATTCCTCCTGTCCTACTGTTTCTGTCCATTTTTTTTATCTTTCGGAGCACCTGCACCACCCGAAGGCTGATCGTTTCCGCCATCTGCCGGAGCGCCCGCTTTCTGTCCATTTTCAGAGCCTGCCGGCGCATCGGCTTTCTGGTTTCCAGCTTCATCCGCTGCTGCCGCATCTGTTTCTTCACCCTTTAAGTTAACGGTTGAACCCTCATAAAGCTGGGAACTCCATGTACTGATGACGAGATCATCTGCCGTCAGCCCCGACTTGATCTCCGCCAGCTCTGTATTATAAAGCCCCACTTCGACTTCCACTTTATGTACCGTTCCGTCCTGGTAAACATAGACATTTCCAACGCCGTTATCATAGTAGATCGCATCTACCGGCACGGTCATGACATTCTCTGCACGCTCAGAAGTTACTGTTACCTTAACAGTACTTCCCGTTGAAAGGCTGTTCGCCTCCGGCAGCTCTGCCTTTATCTTAAACAGACCGTTGCTCTCGTCCGCCATGCTGCTGACATCGGTAATCACACCATCATAAGTCGTTCCATCTTTTACAATCGTCATCGCGTCGCCCTGGTTTAAGTTGCTCATAACACGCTCAGATACGTAGAACGATACCCTTTTATCTCCCTCACCGGAGATAACGCAGAGCTGCGCCTGCTGGTTGACATGATCATATACATCAATATCCATCGTCTCAATCTTGCCGGAGATCGGTGCGGTCACGGAACTGTATTCCACCTGACGATCGTAGTTTAATTTTGCCGATTCATAATTTAACTGTGCTGTCTTCGCCTGGTTCTGATACTGCTCCCATTCCTGATCAGAAATATCTCCTCCCTGATAAAGAAGCTGCATACGGCTTAAATTGCTCTGTGCCTCGGTCAGGTTAACAGAGGCGGAGTCCATCGCATTTTTCGCCGTCTCAACCTGTTCGGTATTGATCGTACAGAGAAGCTGACCCGCTGTCACCATATCACCGACGCTGACGTTGACACCCGTCACATCGCCGGATGCCTTCGCATAGACATAGACAACGTCCGATGCCTCGACAGTACCGGATGTGCTGGTTGTCCGCTCGATCGTTCCGCTCTTTGGATTCTCAGCCGCAACCGTCGCCACATTGTCCATCTGCGTGTCCTGCATACCGCCCGGACCGCCCGGACCGCCCGGACCGCCGCCTGAACCTCCTTTGCTGCCACCCTTGAAACGCATAAAAAACGCCGCAAGTACGAGCACCACCACCACCGCGATGATGGCTGTTTTCTTTTTATTCTGCTTTGCCGCTTCCATCAGAGAAGATAGTTTACTCATTTCGCATATTCCTTTCTGGTTTTTCCTAATTGTCCCTAGTATAACATCCCATTTTTAAACGAGTTTCAACTACATATAAACTGAATGTAAACGAACCGTGAAAAAAATGTGTTGCACCGTTCACAATCAGTTTAAACTTATGTGGTATACTATGAGTATTTATGATATTACATCTTTTTAATTGAATTATAGGGAGGTTTTACGGATATGTTTCACATTCTCGTGGTAGAAGATGATGCGAAACTGCGTTCCCTGTTCTGCACGGTACTCACCAACAATGGTTATCTGGCGCTTCCGGCAGAAAGCGGCGAAAAAGCATTATCTCTTTTAGATTCTGAATATGTAGATCTCATTATTTCGGATATTATGATGTCCGGAATGGACGGATATGAACTGATTGATCACCTGCGGACGAGTGGATTTACGATGCCGATCCTGATTATCACCGCCAAAGAGCGCTTTGAAGACAAGCAGCGCGGCTTTCAGGCAGGCACGGATGACTACATGGTGAAGCCGATCGATGTCAATGAGATGGTTCTGCGGGTTGGCGCCCTGCTCAAACGCGCCAAGATCGCGACGGAGCATCGGATTGTCTGCCAAAATACGATTCTCGACTACGATGCACTGACGGTCACGGTCAACGGGCAGGAGACGCTTCTGCCGCAGAAAGAATTTTATCTTCTATATAAATTACTTTCTTATCCAAATAAGATTTTCACGAGGCAGCAGCTCATGGACGAAATCTGGGGGCTTGACTCGACAACCGACGAACGGACGGTCGATGTGCATGTCAACCGGCTGCGCGAACGGTTTAAAAACTGCGATGATTTTATCATCATGACCGTGCGGGGTCTCGGCTATAAGGCGGTGAAAACAGAAGCATGATCAGCAAGAACTTTACCAAATATTTCCAGATTCCACTCTACTGGCTGACCCTCCTGGTCTTTTTCTTCCTGGTGTCCTCGTTGATACCGATGCTGACCGGATATTTTGTCTCGCTGCTCACAAGCGGAACAGATAAACACGAAGTTTTTCGGATTTTCGGTCCGAATTTTCCGCGTCTGATGTCATTTTTGAGCAGCCTTGCATTCAGTATCGCGCTGTCGCTGTTCCTCTGGTCGAAAATCCTCTGCCCGATCGGTTCCATAAGCCTTGCCGCTAAGCAGGTAGCAGACGGAGACTTTTCTGTTCATGTGCCAAATTCGAAGTCTTTGCAGGCGATCTGTGAACTAACCGACAATTTTAACCGTATGGTGCAGGAGTTAAACAGCATCGAATCGCTGCGAAATGATTTCGTGACCACGGTTTCCCATGAGTTCAAGACACCGCTCGCCGCCATCGAGGGCTATGCGACATTGCTGCAGGATCCATCTCTCTCAGAGGCGGACCGGAATGAATACACGCGCATCATCATCGACAGCACGCGCCAGCTTACCACGATGACCGGCAACATTCTTCTGCTTTCCCGCCTGGAAAAGCAGGAGATCGTGACTGGCCGCACGAAGTTCAGCCTCGACGAACAAATCCGTCAGGCGATTCTTCTGCTGGAACCGCTCTGGGAGAAAAAGCATCTGAATCTCGACGTTGATTTGACGGCGTGCAAATTTTACGGCAACTGTGAGATGCTGCAGCAGGTCTGGATCAATCTCCTGCAAAATGCCATCAAATTCACCCCGGCTGGCGGTATGCTTTCTGCCAAACTCGTTATCACAGGAGATAAGGTGCGTGTCTCCATCCGCGATACCGGCGTCGGCATGGATGACGCCACGATGAAACGGATCTTTGAAAAATTTTACAGCAGGAACTCTGATCCCAATGAAAAGGGCAACGGGCTGGGACTTTCCATCACGAAACGGATCATCGACCTGATGCACGGTACCATCGAGGTATCCAGCCAGGTGGACGAGGGTAGCTGCTTTACAGTGATTCTGCCGCTTGAAAAAGCATAGAATCTCATCGGCAAAACATATTGTACCCGACAATCATCAGAGAAATGGCGATGCTGACCCATAGAAAATTCTTTGGGAAAATGAGCACCAGGGTCATGCCAAATCCCATTGAAAAAAGGACTAAACCAAATAAACGCTTCATAGAATGATACCTCTCTGAAATGTCTGTTTTCAAAAGAAGTTAAATAGCAGGCGATCATTGCCAGAGACATCTGACATTCGATCGTGTGCTATGATCATTCTATGAAGCGTTTTGATTTTAATTTCTTTATTTCTTCTCTTCCATCTCGCCCGCCATTTTCTCAGCTGTCTGCATCGTCTCCGCATCGATCGGTCCGGTGCTTCCGCCGACAAATTTATTGACGAGATCCGGTGCCATGTCGAGAACCTTGGTCAATGCATCCTGATGCTTGATATTGACCACCTTCGTCATGCCATTCTGAATGACCAGCACCGCGCTCGGCGTCATCTTGGCGCTCATGCCGCCCGCATTCTTCTCTTTCGCCGACTGACCAAACGCGCCCGCCGCCATGCCGCAGGTTACATCCACGAGTGGAAGTATAATCGCATCGCCAACTGTCACCGGCTCTCCCACGACTGTCTTTGTCGTGACGAACTCATCCATACCCTGAAATAATGCACCGATTGTCGATGCAAACTGATTGTCTGCCATATTATCTTCCTCCTCGGTTTCTATATTTATAAACCTGTGTCCGTACATTCTTATCCATCCAGATCCGAAGCGCCATCAATGCCAGCACGCCAATCTGGACTCTGCCCCGGAACGAAAGCTCCCCGTCCAGCGCATTTGCATCCATGACCGGAGTCAAATCAATCTTCTTTCCGTAAACTGGATACAAAAAAGCCGCCACACTCAAAATTTGTCCCATCAAATAAGGATCCTCCACGCCAAACGTAACCTGCCCGGACAGCTTTCTGGGAAATATATGCCGCAGAACTCGCATGAGCTGGCGTTTGATCAGGCGAAATGACTTCTGATTTTCTTCATTTTCTATAAATGCAAGGACGGATTGGCGTTTGTGCTCCAGGTTGTTGATTCGGGTAAGCAGCTTTGAGAGGGATTGCCGCAGGGCGCTCCATTTTTGTTTGAACCAGCTAATGATTCTAGGAAGGAACGATTCACGCTTTTCCTGGCTGGGATTTGATTTTAATTCATTCTTTGCCCGATGCGTTTCTCCTTCTGCCTCGGACACTCCCGCCTCCTTCACATCTGGAAATGCATCTGCATTCTTCACAGCTTGAGACATTTCCGCCTCCCTCTGCGCACTCCGTCTCTTCACCGCCTCCTCCAGCAGCCTGGCCGTTTCCTCCGCTTTCTCAATCGCGGCGTCTGTCTTCTCCGATGCTGCTTCCGCCCGCAAAATCAGTTCACCGGTGTCTAAATCATCATCCTCTGTTTTCTCCTGCGCATTTACAAATTCCAGCTCTTCCGAATCCGCTGCCTGCGTGCCTTCCCGCACACGCCCAGATTCCGTATCTTTCACTTCACTCTCACTCCCGAAAATCCGGAATCCAAACAACTTAACCGCATATCGAAGCCCATTTTCATAAGCAATCCGCAGCGACACCGCATGAAGCAGCCAATGGATATGCAGATGCACGCCAAAATCCTTGATACTGTGGTAGCTTCCGTTCCCCCGGTATCGAATCGGGACAAATAAAACCGCCATCAGGCACAGAAACAACAGTCCCAGAATGACAAGAAGCAGGATTCCGAGTATTTTCAAGATTATGAACAAAATATGCAGCAATCCATCCCCTCCCACTTCTTATTCTTTCATTGACAAATTCATGTATCAGCTCTGTATCATATGATGTTGGGGTCAAAAGACATTTTCAGTCCAAAAAAACTTTATCAAAGGCTGCAAAATACTTACCTCTTTTTCCTCAGCCTGTCTTCCTTCTCTCTCAGATACGTCTTCACATCAAATCCACCCGTCTCGCGGTACGTCTCATCCACAATCCGCCCCACCGTCTCCACGGCATCCTGGTAGCTCGCGCCGACCCCTACGATCAGCAGATCCGCCTGCGCGATAGCGTTCACCGCGCCGTCGATGACCCGGTCATTCAGAGCCTCCTCGTAGAGCACCACGTCCGGCTTGATGACGCCGCCGCAATCGCACCGGGGAACCCCTGTGGTGTGGAGGATGTGATCCAGATCGTAGAATTTTCCACATTTTTCGCAGTAATTCCTGTGTACGCTGCCGTGCAGCTCATAGACCTGTTTGCTGCCAGCGGCCTGATGAAGTCCGTCGATGTTCTGGGTCACCACTGCCAGCAGCTTCCCCTCCCGCTCCCATTCCGCCAGCTTTTTGTGGGCGGCGTTGGGCTTTGCGTCAGGGCAAAGCATTTTCGCCCGGTAAAAGCGGAAAAATTCTTCGGGATTGCTTTTATAAAACGTATGGCTTAAAATAGTCTCCGGAGGGTATTTCCACTCCTGATGGTATAAGCCGCCGGTGCTGCGGAAATCCGGGATGCCGGACTCCGTGGACACTCCGGCTCCGCCGAAAAAGACGATTTTCCGGGCCGCGTCGGTCCATTCTTTTAATGTTCTGACCGCATCCGTCATAAAAATATCCCTCCAGTCTGTATAATAAGGAAGTTATCTATGAACATTCAGATCTTCGGCTCCTCCAAATCCTTTGACTCGAAGAAGGCGGAGCGCTGGTTCAAGGAGCGCCGTATCAAGTATCAGTATATCGACGTTCCCTCAAAGGGATTATCCCCCCGGGAGTACCAATCCGTCAAGCAGAAAGTTGGCTTTGAGGCGCTGGTGAATACAAAATGCCGGGCGTACGAGGAGCTTTACATGGCCTATATCACCCCGGACGCCCAAGAGGAAAAGCTGCTGGAATATCCGGAGCTGTTCAACACCCCCATCGTCCGCAATGGCAAGGAGGCCACTGTGGGCTACTGCCCGGACGTCTGGGCCAAATGGGAGTAAAATCTTCCCGGAGGGAGACACTGCTATGTGGGACAACACCCTGCCGAAAAACCGATTTCTCCGCTTCTGTGTACTGATGGCCCATCGCTGCGGGCGGCATAACGTGGCCATGCAGAGTGCGGCGCTGGCCTTTTACCTGCTGTTCATGATCTTTCCCTTCCTCATTTTCATCAGCGCCCTGCTGGGTCTGCTGGATCTGAACATCACCGGCATGATGACCGTCCTCTCGGATTTTCTGCCGGAGGAAGTGGTGGACCTGCTCCGGATGTACTTCACTTACGTCACCGACAATCCCAGCCCCCAACTCATGGTATTCGGTCTGGTCTTTTCCATCTACTTCCCCATGCGGGCCACCAACTCTCTGATGGCCGCCGTGCGGACAGCCTACCATTTAGGCCCGCCCAAGGGCTTTATCACCCAATGGATCAAGGTGCTGCTCTATACCGTGACCCTCATTGTCACCATCGCCCTGACCTTGTCTCTGATGACCTTCGGAGAGCGGGCGCTGTGGTACACCGTGGAGCATTTTCACCTGCCGGAATTTCTGGCGAAGCTGTGGGTAACGCTGCGGTTCCCCGTAGCCGGGGCCGTCAGCTTTCTGGCACTGTTCCTGCTCTATGCCCTGGCCCAGGATACCATCCAACCCCTGAAAAATATCTGTCCCGGCGTTCTGTTCTCTCTGGCAGCGTGGATGGCGTTCAGCTGGCTCTATTCCTACTACGTCAACCACTTCTCCCACTACTCTGTGCTCTATGGCTCCATCGGCGCCGTCATTGTGGTGCTGATCTGGCTGAACCTCTCGGCATTCACATTGATTCTGGGTGCGGAGATGAACGGTGTGCTCATCAGTATGCGGAAGGACCGTCTGGAGCAGGGCATCAACATACCCAAGACATAAATCGTCTGTCAAATCTCAGCCGCGGCCTCGCTGCGGGAAAGGAAGCTGTTTTATGGATACAAAATTGCAGGAATATGCAAAATTACTGATTGAAGTGGGCCTGAATGTTCAAAAGGGCCAGACCCTCATCATTTCATCGCCGGTGGAGTGCGCCTTCTTTGCCCGTCTGTGTGCTGACGCGGCCTATGACGCAGGCTGCCGTGAGGTCATCATGAACTGGAGTGACGACTATCTTAGTCGGCAGAAGTTCCTCCGGGCGGACGCCTCCGTTTTCGATGACACGCCGGAGTGGCGCGAAAAGTTTTTCACCAGCTATGCGGAAATGGGAGCCGCCTATCTGGCCATTGCCGCCAGCGATCCGGAAACGCTGAAGGGCGTGGACCCCGACCGGCTGGTCCGGTCTCAGAAATCCGGTTCCGTGCTCCGCAAGACCTTTGACCGGCTCCAGATGAGCAACGGCTTCCCCTGGTGCATCGCCTCGGTGCCCATTCCCTCCTGGGCCGCCACCGTGTTTCCGGAACTGCCGGAGGATCGGGCCATGGAAAAGCTGTGGGATGCCATTCTCCGCTCCGTCCGCATTCAGGGAGACGGCACCGCCGTTTCCGCATGGCGTCAGCATCTGGATACCCTGAGCCGCCGGAAGAACCTGCTGAACAAGTATCACTTCAAGTATCTCCACTACACCAACTCTCTGGGCACTGACCTCACCATCCAGCTGCCGGAGGACCATCTCTGGGCCGCCGGCAACTCCGTGATGAAAAACGGGGTGGAGTTCGTGGCCAACATGCCCACGGAGGAAATCTTCACCGCCCCTTTGAAAACCGGCATTAACGGCGTGGTCTATTCCGCCATGCCTCTGGTGGACAGCGGCAACATCATCGACAAGTTCCATTTCATCATCCGGGACGGTAAAATCGTGGAGGCTCACGCCGAAAAGGGTGAGGAATTCCTGAAAGCCGCCATCAGTGTGGACGAAGGCGCCAGCTACTTCGGAGAAGTGGCTCTGGTCCCCTATGACAGCCCAATTTCCAATCAGAAGATTCTGTTCTACAACACCCTGTTTGACGAAAACGCTTCCTGCCATCTGGCCTTCGGCGAGGCATATCCCGAGTGCATTGAAGGCGGCGAGTCCATGACCCGGGAGGAGGTGCAGGCCCACGGCCTGAACTATTCGCTGACCCATGTGGACTTCATGGTTGGCACCGCCGACCTCTCCATCGTGGGCACCACCCATGACGGCCGGGAGATCCCCGTCTTTATCAACGGAAACTTTGCCATCTGATGCAGACCTAACAAGAAAGAGAGAATTTTATGATCACAAAACCGAAATTTGACGAATCCGTTTTTGTCTGTCCCGGTGCCGCCATCGTGGGAGACGTGACCCTGGGAAAGAATGTCAACGTGTGGTACAACGCCGTCCTCCGCGGAGATGACGGTGCCATCAAAGTGGGCGACAACACCAACGTTCAGGACTGCGCAGTGCTGCACGAGGAGACCACGGTCGGTTCCGGCTGCACCATCGGCCACGGGGCCATTGTCCACGGCTGCACCGTGGGCGACAACGTGCTCATCGGCATGGGCGCCACCGTTCTCAACGGTGCAAAGATCGGCGATAACTGCATCGTAGGCGCCGGGGCGCTGGTCACCGGCAAAATGGACGCTCCCGCCGGCTCCATGATCCTGGGCAGCCCCGCCAAGGTGGTCCGTCCCCTGACGGAGGCCGAGATCGAGAGCAACCGGGAATCCGCCCGGGAATACTGTCATCAGGCAGACCGGTACCGCGAGGACTGATTTGCGCCAAAAATAGGGAAAATGCTGAAAGAAGCCCGGAATTTCACACTTCTTTCGGCGCTTTGCCGCTTGCAACCAAACCGCCGTGCGCATATACTTGCTCCGATATTAAACGATTACTTCCAAACAAGGAGCAATTTATATGACATTGCAGGTTTCACCTCAGACCAAACGGGTCTTTCACCTCTCGCTGCCCATCTTCGCGGAGCTTCTCTTACAGCTTCTGGTGGGCAATATGGACCAATTCATGATCTCCCACTTCGGCCCCGCCGCCGTGGCCGCCATCGGCAACGGCAATCAGGTGATGAACGTGGTCATCATCGTGCTCACCACCATGAGCACCGCCGCCACCATTCTCCTGACCCAGCACATCGGCGCAGGCCGGGTCGGTGAGGAATGCAGCGAGATCGTCACCGTGGCCGTTACGGTCAGCGCCGTATTCAGCTTTCTGGTGGGCCTGTTTTTGCTTTTAGAGCCGGAACTGGTCTTTCAGCTCCTGCGGACGCCGGAGGACGCCTTTGACGGCGCCTGCCTTTACACCCGCATCGTAGGCGGTACGGTACTGCTTCAGGGGCTGTATATCCAGCTCTGCGCCGTTCTGCGGAGCTACACCCTGCTGAAAGAGGTGGTGGTGCTCTCCGTTTCCATGAACCTTCTGAATGTGGTAGGCAACGCCATTCTGATCAACGGCTTCTTCGGCTTCCCGCAAATGGGCGTGGCAGGCGCCGCCGTATCCACCGTGATCTCCAAGGCTGTGGGCCTGACGCTGGCCTGCATCACTCTGAAACGCAAATGCACCGTCCGTTTTTCCCTGCAATATCTGCACCCCTTCCCCGCAAAGACCTTCCGCGCCCTGCTGGGCATCGCCCTGCCCTCCGGTACGGAGGCCCTGTCCTACAACGTATCCCAGACCTTCATCCTCCGTTTCATCAATCTGATGGGTGCGGCGGTGGTCAGCGCCAAGGTCTATGGCAGTATGCTGGCCAACGTGGCCTATGTGTACTCCATCGCCGTGGGGCAGGCCACCCAGATCATTCTGGGCTACATGATCGGCGGCCGGAAGCTGGACGAGGTCAGCGGCCGTGTCTGGTCCACCATCCGCATCGCTCTGGCGGCCTCCGAGCTGCTGACACTGCTGATCCTCATTTTCTGCGATCCCATTTACAGCATCTTCACCGATGATCCTGTGATCCACGCGCTGGGCCGGCAGATCCTTTATGTGGAGTTCGGTCTGGAGATCGGGCGGTCCATCAATATCGTCATGACCCGCTGCCTCACCACCGCCGGCGACGTCTGGTACCCTGTGGGCGTGGGCATTTTCAGTATGTGGGTCGTAGCCGTAGGCGGAAGCTGGCTGCTGGGACACGCGCTGAACTGGGGTCTTGTGGGCATCTGGATTGCCATGGCCTGCGACGAATGTCTCCGGGGTGCGCTGTTTACGATCCGTTTCCGGAGCGGCAAGTGGAAGGAAACCCGACTGGTGTCTGATTCAACGAAAGGAACCTGACATATGGAATTCAACAAGCAGACCGTGAAGGCCCTGTTGGGCGTTGTCTGCGGCGGCATTGCCTTCGCCGCGGCGCTGCTGCATCTGGATGTGGTAGCGGGCGCCGCCGGGTGGCTGCTGGGCATTCTGTCCCCGCTGCTGCTGGGCTGCGCCATCGCCTTTATCCTCAATGTCCCCATGCGGGCGATGGAGCGCTGCCTGTTTCCCCATGCAAAAAAGGCCAATAAGCTCCGCCGCCCTCTGGCGCTGCTGCTCACCGTTGCGGCAGTATCCGCCGTGCTGGCGCTGGCGGGAATGGTGATCGTCCCCGGCGTGAGGGACGCTGTCACCTCCATCGCGGCGCAGGTACCGGAAGCCTTTGAGCGCTTGCAGGAAAGCGCCGCCCGCTTTCAGGAATACCTGCCCCTTCTGGCAAACCAGATCGAAGGGCTGTCTATCGACTGGGCCAGTCTTTCCCAGAAGGCCGTGGGGCTGGTCCAGAACTGGGGCAAGGGCCTTCTGATCTCCGGCGGTGGGCTGGTCAGCGGCATCGTCAGCGGCGTCACAACCTTTTTCATCGGCCTGATCTTTTCTCTGTACATCCTGCTGCAAAAGGAAAAACTGGCCCGGCAGGGCCGTCAGCTTTGCTACGCCTTTTTACCGGAAGCCGCCGCAGATCAGCTTCTGAATATTCTGCGGCTCAGTGAACGGACCTTTTCCAGCTTTCTCTCCGGTCAATGCCTGGAGGCCGTGATCCTGGGCACCATGTTTTTTGTATCCATGACCCTGCTCCATTTCCCCTACGCACTGCTGGTGGGCGTTCTGATCGCTCTGACCGCTCTGATCCCCATTGTAGGGGCGTTCATCGGCTGCGCCGTGGGTGCGCTGCTGATGCTGGTGAATGATCCCTGGCAGGCGCTGTGGTTCATCGTCCTGTTTCTGGTGCTGGGCATGACCCATACCAGCTTTTTCGGGCTGTTCGGCGGCTGAACTGCCGCCCTCCCCGGGGTGCACCTGCAACAATAAGCGCAGAAAAAAGCCCTTCGCCAGACAAAAATGGCGAAGGGCTTTTGCTGTTGCCGGGAGCGT
>ERZ1106919.574-NODE-574-length-29562-cov-3.722371_pt1 | contig 29562 bp, 26 predicted proteins | sample MGYA00403654_ERZ1106919 | MGnify/ENA primary metagenome ERZ1106919 (study PRJEB35170, sample SAMEA104062450) | human gut metagenome | biome: human gut; feature: human-associated habitat; material: faeces | place: Denmark | collected 2012-10-08 ... | reverse complement strand
GCGCCGCCGTACAAAGCCCGGCGGCGCACTAGGGCTCTGCCCTAAAAACCCGGCGCACTTGGCGGCGTTAAAAAGTGACGCAATAACGTTGTTACGTTATTGCGTTATTACACAGTTCGGCAGTCACACTTTTACATTGTTGCGGCATGACACAGTTACGCAATGTCTCCGGTGCGTCTCGGTAAAAGGTTCGCTACCGGACAGCTACCGGACACCGAGGCGATCTAAGCGCGGCGATGGTTTGCCGTGAAATGTGCTGTGAGATGAAAAATCTCGCAAGAGACGCATACTTGTACCCCCATCGTAAATGTGTGTACAAATCTGCCGCCGACCCGGGCGGTTCGGCGCTTGCCAGGGCTCCGCCCTTGGACCGGGGGAAGGACACTCGCGCGCCTTGTTATTACGATAACGGACGGGAGAAAAGGAGCCAGTTTTCAAATTATTACGATAAAAGACACGGGTACGGCGGCGTGCGCGGTGGTACCTGCGGGAGATTATTACGATAACGGACGCAGCGGCAAACCCTGAATCGCGCCCCTGAGACGGTGCAAAATGGCCTTGTGAGGCCATTTTGCACGCCAGCTTCGTTCAATGTCAGACATTGAAAATGTCTGACATTGAACCTGCGGCAAAGCCGCAGCTGGGGCCACTAGTGGCCTGAAATCGCTCGCGTTACTCGCTTGTCCCACGCGTAGATGTCCGACAGTGCCGTCAGACATTGTCAAGCCAATGCTTCACAGGGATTTCTTTACAGAATTCGTATCATTCTCGCTGCCTACCCTCTTGTACATTAAACCCTTAAAGTTCATGAAGGAGCAGAAGCATGTATGTTGATGCATGGGGCTCGATCCTGTACAAAGATATCGGTATATCTCCATTGCCAGCGCAGTTCCCACAAGAGTGTTCGTAAAACAAATTGATCCCTTTGGCACGGGCATGCGGACTATGTTCTCTTCGGCTCGCTGGAGGAAAGAGAGATAGGATTTCATATCGCTCTGCTTTTCGAGAATAGGACCAATTTCCCCATCAGCTACTCCAACAGCACAAAATGCACAGGGGATGTCCTTTTCTATACATGCTTCAAGAACTATTGACCTGGGATTGACCCCCTCCCCACTGTCTGCAGCGCAAACAAGCATTGAAGTCCTCGAAGGAACGCAACGCATGAGTTCTTCGGCAGAGCGGACGTAAGACGCAACTGGATTAAGCGAAAGATCCGGATAGCGATTAACAAGTGTTTTGGAAACTGCCTCTACTTTTGCTTCTCCTATTTCGTCGGGACCAACAAGAAACTGACGATTTACGTTTGACCTCTCAACTCGATCCCCGTCGATTAATGTAAAATGCCGAACTCCAGCAGCAGCCAAATGCTCCGCCACCACCTGCCCTATGCCGCCCATACCAACGATGGCAAGATGAACGGCGCCGATTTGCTTAAGTAACGTCAGCGGAGCGTCGGAATAATAAGACAAAAAGCGAGCTGTCCTCGAGTGGGGTGATTCCAGCTCGTATTCTTCAGTCTCTAGAAAACCAAGTTCGTTGAGCCTTAGCAAGAATCGTTGCTCGCGAGCTTCAAGGTTCGTCTCATCTATCATATTTTGTTTGGCGAGCTGCTCAAAAAGATTTGTACTCAAATCAGAGATTTTGACCCTCACTCGCGATTTTAATCCTTGCAATATAAGTTCGTTGGAATCTCTCCTGATATAAGCACTATCGTTCCAATAGAACATTTAATATCCTTTCCCTCAAGCCTTCTTCTGGAAAAGTGTTTCGCATGAAGAAGGCGCTGGAGAGTCGTCCGATCGGCAGAAAACACGCAGCCTCGCCAAACAGTTCGACGGCTCTCTCGTTAAACGCCTGGCGCGAAATCATGCCAGAAAAATACCTGCTCAAAACCGATAAATACTTTTGGAGACGCATTCGATTGCCCAAGCCCGTCAGTAGTGCGAGTTGATAGTAGATAAAAATAGGGTCATTGAAAGTATTCGGAATTAAAAGCAGGTGCACATCCGCCTGATCCGATTGAGGAGAGAAATAATCACTTGACATGAGCTTTGGATAATACCTGCCTGACGATGATAATTGAAGCGCTATAAGTTTTACAATCTTTTTATTGGGGTAGTATTTGTCGCATGAAATTGATAATTTCGCAGTTATCTCTCTTTGTTCATCGGATTTATCCACGCCGTAATCGAAGGAAGGGTCTTTCAGTTTCGGCGACAGAAGTCTTCTGATTGCCTCTGTGTCAACGAGAGAGAGGATGTTCCTACGTCCTTCTTCGTCAGCGAAATAGGGAGAGTGCTTGTTTGAAAAAACGATAAAAGCCTCTATGCCAGATAATCCATGGTGCAGCCGCGCGCTCTTGCAATAGCGCTCAATTAATAAGGGCATGTTTGTATTACAGCTTGCCATGGTTCTTCCGAGAAGAAAACACAAGACGTCAATCCATCTATTCTCGATGCGCTTTATCGTCATAGTCTGAGTGCACGCAGCGCTGCTCAGTTTGACTTCCTGCCTTCCGATTCGCGTAACAGAAAAATCATTGACATAAAAATAGTGAGAAGAGAGGAGATGTAAAAATGGTCCCACCCTTCCTCCGGTCCGGAATGCAATGGACAGCGACTTTGCATGATTGCTTAGCGAATAGCAGTGACCATCAATTACATCTATTCTCAAAAAGAAAGTCTTTAGAAAGCCGCTGCAATTGTGATGGACGTAGTCAAGCTTCCTCCCCAACTCGACAATATGCTCATTATCATGTCGACCTGTAAACCTAATCGTCCTGTCATCATATTCAACTTCGAAAAAAGGGGAATGAGGGCATCCCGATGCATCGAGTATTACTGGAACCCCGGCGATACGCTGAATGATTTGTGACGAATAGTCATGTCCATCAAGAAGGCTCGACGCTTCGGGCAGCTCGTCAATCGATATATCAATTCTTGGAGACATGTATTCCTACCATTTTTAAAGAAACAACGGCGGTAATTGCTATCGCGATTGCGCCAATAACACCGAGCGCTATCTGAATGGGATATAGCCCCAACACATATCCAAATATGGAGAAAAACATTGCAGAAAAGAGAGCCCTTACCAGAGACGCGACGGAAAGGATCGTCGCGCGGAGATCGTCCGCTATCGAGTCTTGGATTAAGTTTTCCGAAGTGATGTACACCACTTCTGGGAGAAAACAAAGCACCATGCTAAGGCCAAACAAACACAGCGGATTTGAAGCGAACCACGGAAGAATCATGAAAAGACCGGCCTCGATTAGCATCGAGCCGAGCATGGTATTTCTTTTCCCGAAACGCGATGAGAAGAAATCTGCTGCAATGTAGGCCGTCGCATTTACTGCATAGGATGCACCGAAAAAGATTCCTATTATGGAGACGGGAGCATCAAATGCGTCGAATACCAACTGATTCAAGTTGTAATAACTCCCATAGAATCCATCGAGCATGCTTGTGCCGATTAGAAGAAGCAACACCGCAAAAGCGGATTCTCCAATGCACCAGGTTTCGCGTCTGAAGACCTTGGCTACGTCAAACCTTTCCTCCTCAGAGTTTTTGGAATGGGTCGTTTCCATCCTCTCAATGGGATACAGAAGGAAAAGCTGCAGGAGATAGAAAACGGAAACGCATACGTAGAGGGCACTCCAAGATACTTGGGCAATGAATGATCCAAGTACGATTGCCACTCCCGTCGCGATTGATTGCGCGGCAAGCAGCCGAGCGTTGATGGTGAGGAAGCGCTCTCCTTGACCGGCATTTCGGGCAATTTCATATAAAAGTGCTTGTTCGGATCCCGATTGAAGGGAGTAGGCGAGTGCCTCAACAAGGGAAAGCGCGACGAGAAAGGGGCCTGAGAGCAACAGCATGCCAGCCGTATGGAAGAAAAGCAGCAGCACGCCCACTTGAATCGAGAACTTCTTTCCAAAGAAATCGCCTATCAGCCCTGTTGGCAGCTCGAGGACGACCGTTGCAATGTTAAACAGGGCTTGATAAAGCGCGATTTCCGTGACAGACATTCCTTTCTCCGCAAGGAAAAGTAGAAACACTCCCCGATTTAAAACAAATCCCGCGAGAACGAAAAAGGCGGAATAGATGTGCAGCTGCGCAGTGGCATTCTTATTCATTTGGCACTCCTAACGACTATTTTTGTCGGGGTGCTCGCCACTGATTCGAAGCCTGAAATGTTCATAGTCTCAATGAAGAGCTGATAAAGCTTTTGAACAGGGTATCGATAGAATAGGACATCCTGCGCTTTTTCTTCTCGACGAACTATTGCCAGCCGGTCGATTTCGAAACAAGAAACCGCATAATACACACCAGCTTGATCTAGAGTTGCCGTATAGCTTTCTGCAACGGCAAATGCATCACGATCGCGACACATTTCAAAAATATCTTCAATGCTTCTACCATCTCGATGAATCATAAGGTAGGTTGCGAATTTAAAATGGTTTATCAAATCAAAATACGTATCGGCACGCGCGAGCACGTCAAGAATGTCGTAATTTTCATTTCTGACTGTGTACAGATGATTGAAATGAAGAGGTGACAGGCTGTTTGGGTCAATTCCGGCAGCAAGTAAATCTAAGTAATACTGAGATTCTTTTACGATGATATAATCCTCTTTATTCATCCCTTGAGCAACGTCAGTAAGAGGCTCTGGGCTCATATAGGAAAAGTCAACGTTTGACATAAAACTGGTCGACGCGACTTCTTGAGCAAGGGCAAGGGTGTCGAGTACTTCGGAATATGTTTCTTCTGGAAAACCGATGATAAAATTGGTTTCGAATCTCATGCCAGAGGAAATGATGGATTTTACGGTAGGAATTACTTTTTTAAGATTCAAGTTTTTCCGGCAGATTCGCTGTATTCTTTGCGAGCCAGTTTCCAAGCCAACAAATACGGAGATACATCCGGTTGCCTTAAGTAGGCCAATGATCTCGGGAGTTATCGTATCGATTCGTCCCTCACAGTTGTATTTGAAATCATAATTCATTGCATATTTTTTGACTGCAAATTCAAAGAAGTACTTGTGCGATGCTAAAAAGTTATCATGATTATAGTTAATTGAAGAAAGAGTGCCGGTTTTTGCCATGCAATCGTAGACACGCTGCGAGGTTTCGAGCAGTTTGTCGACATTAAGAAATCGCGCTTTCTGACCGAGAAGCACTCTGGATGAGCAATAGTAGCAATTAAACGGGCAACCTCTACCTGCCTCAATGTTGACCACGTTCATGCCGTATGAATTGGAGTAGTCGAGTTCCGGAAGGTTGTTAATGTCGTATTCAATCAACTCGCATAATCCAGAATCCCCGGTTTTAGAAATCGAATTTTTAGGTAAATCGCCCTGAGCGCCGCAAGCAATATATTCGAGTAGAAGCGGGAGGGTTTCTTCCCCATCAAAGATCGATAGAAAGTCAACCTCGGGACAATCCTGAAAAACCATTTCTCGAAGTGAAGTGATCTGGGGACCACCAAATATGATAACCGATTCGGGATGCGCCCGTTTAATAATCTTCGCTATCATGATGCCCCAGATATAAGAGGCGTTCATGATCGAAACACCAAAAACATGGGAGTCGATTGCTTTTATTTCGTCGGAGAACCACCGATAGATTTCTTTTGAAAAAGTCTTTTCTTCTTCGAGGAACTTACGCTGAAAGTCAATAACGTGAGTTGAAAATCCCGCTGCTTCAGAAACGGCCCTTAGATTCAAGATGGCCAGATTATCAACAAGGGTCTTCCTGTAGTGATTCACCGGATTGATCAGAGTGAAATCAACCTTCAACTTGAGCTCCTTTCTTTCGGGCGAATAGGAATCGCCTCCGTCACATTAAACGGAGGCGATTGTGTTATCAGACCTTAGCAGCGGCGCTGTATAACCTGATCAACATCAATGCCGAAGTCCAGAAGTTCTTCAACAGTGATCTCGATGTCGGAAGCCGATTTATCGCTGGCCATCTCGATTTCCTCTTTCTCCATTTTCGTCACCTCCTTTTCATGTATGAGTTAAAAAAACTAGTGGCTTTCTGGAAACAGCCAGGATCAATGCTAAACGATGATTTTAGATTCAACGTCGGGACCGGTTGTTTTTATGAATATGATGCCAATGCACGAACAAAAGCAGTTAGCCTTTTCAGCACTGTTGCGGCTTATGCAATCACATGAGTCCTAGGCCCTTTCGACACCACCTGTATTGCGAATCAGCACCGCTGTCTTCCCGACCGAATATTGCCGTCAGGCACCGCTATTAAATGCATCTCCAGGCACCCCGTTACACTCGCGCCGCCATGCGGTCGACTGAACGAGGGTTTCACATAGACGCGATCTGGGCCGACATGGGAGAGGCCATCATGCGGCAGCGCTGCAGATGGAGCGCTAGCAATAAAAGGACACAAGGACCAGCGTCTGCCCAGATGCCAACACATGATAACGGCGGTGCTGTTACGCGATATTCAGCAGTGTTTAAGCTAGCGGATACTCAATCACGCACATAGCAGGAGTAACAGCACAGGTGTTCCTATAGTTTTGTCAACCGGGGAATGCCGTTCGCGAGATCGAATCGCGAAATGCTGACGCCAGGCCTTTCGACCTGCGGACTCCAGTCTGTTCGGAGTGCTGCGTTTCGACTAGGCGGCTTAGGGCACCCTGTCCCGCATGATCGCGTAGGTGACCTTCAACCTCTTTCGCGCCAGCGTTTTGAGCGCCTTGCCGTGCGGCATGCCCCGTTCTCGGCACCTGGCGTAGTGGTCGCCCCATCTTCCCTCTGTCCGGGCAAGGCAGTTGCACGAGAATATGAGCAGGTTCTTCAGCCTTTTGTTGCCTTGGCGCGATGCCGCCACCGAGGAGATCGAGGTCTCCGACTGGCGGTTGTGCGGCTCCAGGCCGCAGTACGACGCGAGCCTGTCGTGGCTTGACTCGGCATGTTCAATCTGTTTCGTTAACTGAAATGCGTAAATCTGGTTAATCGAAAAAGCAAAATCTGGTTAAATGAAAACGGTAAATTTAGTTAAACGCGCTGGTAATCAATGGTGAAGAATATGCCAAAAAAGTACTACACTCGAATTATCGAAAATGAGCTCGACCAGATGCTAGGGATATTCGGTGCCGTTCTCATCGAAGGACCGAAATGGTGTGGAAAGACAACCACAGCCGGGACCCGTGCGGCGTCCAGGCTCCTTCTCATGGATCCGTCGCGCAACTTCGAGAATCGTTTGCGTGCCGAGACGGACCCGGCGCTTGCCGTTTCCGGCGAGGTGCCGCGGCTGATCGACGAATGGCAGGAGGTTCCGAAACTTTGGGACGCGGCACGGTTTGAGTGCGACAACCGCGGCGGCGAGCCTGGCCAGTTCATATTTACGGGGTCGGCGACACCGCGAGACAATGAGCGGCCGATGCACAGTGGTGCTGGAAGGTTCGCTAAATTGCGCATGGATACCATGACGCTTTTCGAACTTGGGAAATCTAGCGGTGCGGTTAAGCTGTCGAGCATTATTTCTGGCGAAAAGTTCAATGGCGCTTTCGGGTCGTTGGATTCTGCCTCGATTGCCGAGTGCGTTGTTCGCGGCGGATGGCCCGCGGCGGTCGGGCGCGATGTGCTGGCTGCGTCGGCGATGGCAAAACGTTATATCGGCATAGTTGCCGAAGAAGATTTGTCTCGTGTTGATGGCTCTCGACGCGATCCCGAAAAGGTCAAAGCTGTTATCGAATCGCTTGCGCGCAATGAATCCACTTTGGCGACACTCAAGACGCTCGTAGCTGATCTTGGTGGAGAGGTATCGAGACAAACGGCGGCATCGTATATATCTCTTCTCGCTCGGGTCAGCTTCGTTCGCGATATTCCCGCATGGAATCCAGCAATGAGATCTCCTGTGCACTTAAGAGAATCAAAGAAGCATCATCTTGCTGACCCGTCACTGGCGGCCGCTGCGCTCGGGGCGACTCCGGAGACCTTGCTGCTAGATTTCAAGACGCTTGGACTACTTTTTGAATCGTTGGCACTCCATGATTTGTGGGTCTATGCGCGAGCAAACGGAATGAGCCTCTACCACTATCATGATTCTCGTGATTTAGAGGTCGATGCAGTCATTGCGGCTCCTGGCGGGACCTGGATCCCAGTTGAAGTTAAGCTCAGCTCCGCTCAAATCGAAGAGGCATCTGACAATCTTGTTGCTGTCGAGGAACGTATGGTTGCCGCCGGAAACAACCCACCGGTTTCGAAAGTTGCAATCATTGGATTTGGTTCACAAGCCTATGTTACCGACCGCGGCGTCCAAGTTGTTCCGTTGGATGTGCTCGCGCCGTAATGCTGTGGGCGAAGTGAAATTAACGCCGCAGTTTTTAGATCTGGTTTCTGAGATCTAAAACGCGAAACTCAAAATATCATCAGCTTGATTTTCGGCCGATCCGAATCGCGCCCGCGCAAAAGTCAAAGCAACTCGCGCGGGCGTTTCGTTTTTCATTTCGGATTTCAAATTGATTCAAAACAAAACGGGAGTTTTGAAAATCGATAGCGACCGGAGGGAGCAATCATAGGCGGCTTGGCCGCCGCATGAAAATCGAATCGTTAATCCGAACCGTAATTCAAATCGCGTACCCTTCGACAATCCAACAACGCTACGAGTCTCACCAAAGACTCTCCGCGTCATTGAAATGTCGAAAGCTGCCTCAACTTTTTCGCTGGCGTTACGAAAAACATTCGACAAAGTCGAAGGTTTGCGTCGCGGGCGCCGCAAACCCGCTGCGCGGTGATGCAAATACTCGGCATCCCTCGCATTCGCATCACCGCTTCGCTCTCGCTACAGCGAATCTCTAACACTCAGCATCCTTCGCGTTAAAAATTCGCTTCCGCTCACGGTCTTCACGCAGTTACAACGCCGCGAGGCCTCTCGCTTGGAATGAGGCCTCTCATTCCACGTCTACACTGCGTTTCGCCCAATCCCCGTTCCGGAGATTGCAAGATGTACGTAAATGGCCATAATTACATGCAAGCATGAACTATGGCCATTTACGATCTTGCTTTTCCCTCACACGGGAAAAGAAGACAGGCAAAGCTAGGTTCCGCTTTGTGCGCGAATCGGTTTTGCCTTCGAGAAAAATTCGGCGGACTTTTCCAAATCTCGTTTCGGAGGCCACTCCGAAACTGAAGGGATAAAAATGAGACGAAGCGAGAAGGTCGAAGCGACGTTGACCGCTGAAGAAAAGGAAATTTTTCGGCGCCTCTGTGACGAAGCCGGTTGCACGGAAGCTGAACTAATCCGCTCCGTTTTGATTAGCCGTTCGATTTCTCTCGACGATCTTGAGACTAAGAAAATTGAACGCGTAAAAAATAAAACGCTGCAGAAACAGGGGCGCAAACACGCTCCGGAAAAAACTGACGAGCGCGGTGAAGCCATCGCCGAGAAACGTGACGTTTCGTTTCATGTGATGCTTACCGCTCCAGAAAAAAAGGCAATCGAACAGCGCGCAGCGGCGTTCGGCATTTCTGCAAGCGAACTGGTTCGCCGCAGCGCAATTTACGGAAAGATCGAATCATTCAATTTTGACATCGCGGAAGTTGAAAAACTCCATCATGAGTTATTGAAGGAAGGAGCGAACCTCAATCAGCTGATGTATTTTGTGAACGCCCAAGGGCTTCCCGCGTACAACGAGAAAGCTGTTTTCCGCACACTCGAAAAGGTTTACCAAAATGCTCGAAAGGTCGACCGGTTCATCGAGAAATTAGAGAAGCGTTATCACGTCGACTATATTCCAAGCGATTATTTGGCAGATGAACCTGACAACAGAAATCTTTAAGTCGGAGCGCAGCTGGATCAGTTTTGCAATTGAGTGCAATTACTCGTTTGGCTAATTCGAATATTTCAAAAAGCGTCTTTCGAAAAAGGAAAGGAATGGTTTTATATATCTGAGAACGTTCAGCTATAAGTACTGAGGAAAAGTGAAAGGAGATGGCAGAAGAGATTGACAGTCATTAAACAGAAAGCAGTCAGCTCATCACGGCACGCGAAAAACGTCCGTAAATACATCAACGGAAAAGATGCGCTTGCACGTGGCGGCTGGAATCTTCCATATAACAAATATTGGTACGCAAAAATGGCGCGGACGCGAAAATCTTTTGGTCATGATAAACCGGCACGAGCCGGTGCGAAGAACACGATTATGTATCATCAGGTTCTTGCGTTTCTTCCCGAGGAGTGCAGCTGCAACGGAGGCAAGATGACCCCCGATGCATGTATGGCTTACGCGGAGCAATGGCTTGCGAAGCACTATCCGCATCAACAAGTGATTCTCGCCTTGCATGAGGAAAGTGATAAGGAGGGAAAACGATTCGCGGTTCATATGGCGATTAACCGCACGGATCTTCTGACGGGTAAACGTCTTTGGGAGGGAACTGGAGCGCAGGCGAAACATAAGCGTGCTTCATGGGTTCGCGAAATGGACGAGGTTTGGAATCTTACTCAACTTGAAAAGGGTAAGAAAAATTCAAAGATTCGAGATCGTCAGCCACGTGATATTGAAAAGGAGATTGTCGATCGGGGAGAGTACAGTTATAAAAACAATCTGCGCGAGTTGATCCATATTGCAATCAACGACTATCACCCGAAGAATATGGAGCAGTTCAAGAAATTACTTGCCTCATGGGGTGTAGATATTTTCATCAAGAACAATCGAGTCTATGCGACAGATCTCGATATCAAAGAGGCCGGTAATCCAAAATGTACCTTCAACTTGACTCGTCTTGACGGGCGCTTCGCGTTGAAATCACTGCAGACGGCTTTTGAAACAGGAACTACGGAAAGCGAGAAACCGATGACATTCGAACAGCGTCGAGATGTTTATATCCAACGACTTAAGAAAGCTTACTCGGCGTGGGTTGAGCAGGCAAAGGCGAACAAGGGCGTGGCCTATAACGCATTCCCTAAATTCGTTGCCCCGAAGTGTGACGAAGACCTGCTCGAAGATCCCGCTGTACGCGATGAGCTTCTTGCCCGGCGCGGTTACGCAAAAGAGATTCGCAACCGTTATGCCAGTGCCGTGCCAGACTATGGTGAGGACAGTGTTCGTGCTGCCGGCCAGGCGGGAACGCACTCTATTCATCAGCCGGTTATCGAAAGTGCTCGCACTCGCGAACAGAGCGATAGGAATGTCGAACACTAAATAAAATGTTAAATTGGAACAGGAGGTAGATGCTTATGGCAAAGCCAGCTTGTGGCGCAAGGAAACCTATTAAGAATCAGGAAGGACAGGGCATGCTGGACATCGACGAGAATTCATCTGTTGAAGACGATATGTTTGAAAACGTGAAGACCGATGAGGATATGGATCACGAGATGGAAGAAGAGGAGGGTGGTTCAGCGTTCGAGGAAGAGAGCGATCTGGACGAGAGCGATCGACAGGAGCAGGCAGTTATTCCAAAAAGTCAGACCCCGTTTCTAAGTGATAAAGACACTCCGGAATCTTACGGTGAGCTTATCGGATTCATGGAAAGGTTCATTGAAGATCAGAAAGCCGAGAACGATGCGTTCCGGAAGGAGGTTAAGGACTCACTGTCTTCTACTGCAACAGATTTCAAACAACGCACGGATTTGATTCTCGACGAGATGAAATCAATCCAAAGCGATATGAAGCGAGAGGCGAGCGCCACGCGTCGCGCTCAAAACAGTCTCAGTAAAATGGTCGCCAGTTTCGAGCAGGGTGACAAGTATGCTGAGACCGTGACGAAAGCTGTGACTGACGGCGCGACGCAAGCTGTTGAGGAAACCGTACAGGCGGGAACGAAAGCGATCGATGAGGTCGCGAAGAAAAGCGCCAAGTCAATCGAAAAGCTTGAACAGGCTGCCAATGCGAGAGCGAAGCGTTTCATGCGTATCACAAAGCCGGAAGTGATGGTGAACATCGCGATCTGGATTGCAGTCGCCGTTGCTTCCGCGATTATTTTGTCCTTCTGCTATGAGTTCTTTACGAAATAGCAAAAGCGTCTATAATCGTTATTGCTTCGATATCGACCTGAACTTGTGAAGCAAACGAAAAAAGGGAGACGTGGATCTCCCTTTTTTCATGTCTATATATTGTCGGTTTAGATCAGCGATCCAGACTGCCGGTGCTGTCTGCATTGAAAACTTCAGTCCTGGTTCCATTCTCGTCGAGGACGAGATTGACGATCTGGGAAATATCCCCGCCAGTGATCTTATATTGGGTAAGTACGAGATCCATCGACTGAACTTCACTGTTGCCATTATCGACATAGACGATGAGCGTTCCCTTTTTTTGTTTCACTTTCGCAATCTTGCGATCCGGGATGGAGCTGCCGGAAAGCTGGAGATGAATGTAATCGTCGCATCGTTTCCAGCCGGATCCGGAAAGGGGAGTCGCCTTGCCCTCTGAGATTTCAAAGGCCAGGGGTTTGAGTTTATCGTCTTTCGCCGCGGTCCACTCGGGTTCTTTTTTCTTGCATCCGGGAAGTGCTGTATTAACGGCAACGCAGACGGCGAGACCGATGAATTGGCGTCGGTTGAAATTGGGATTCATTGCGTTTTCCTTTTAGATTCTGTCAGTCAGCGAGCAGGGGAGCGGATCAATAGGCGCCGTAGGGCACCGCATAGGAATCAACCTGTGTATCGTCCTGTTCAGACGAATCGCTATCCGACTCGGGTTCGTCTCGATCGTTCGTCTTCTTACGCGTCTTCTTATGCTTCTTGGCGAACTGTTTGTTGCGCTTCAAAGCATCATCCAGATCCGTTTCAGAAGTCGAGCAGGAGGTTACGATTTCGTCTGCATGCTCGGAAATATACATGGCAAAAAGATCAAGGTCGATACTGGTCCAGTTATCGAACGCATTGACAACCTCTTCACCGATAAGCTCTTTACAGGAGCGAAGACCTTCACGCTTTTTCTGGGCGATTTGCGCTTGCTGCCGTTTTTTCTGTTCCTTCAGGGCGGCGATTTGGCGATCGATGTCTTCGATACTCTTTGGCATGGTACTTTCCTTTCTTTTGGATATTACAGATCACTGAGTTCATTTTAGCGGATTGGCCCTTACCATTGCTAAAACCAATGGTTTTACAACCGTTTTGGTAAATTATAAGCTGCATAGGACGATAGTATTATGCTATAATAATAGATATTGAAAAGAAAAGGGAGGAGCAGCATGACGAGAGAGACTAAAAGCTATGAGCTGAAGATCTATGATCAGAGCCTCATGAGATTCGAAGCTGCCTATGACGCATTCGGTAGTTTGAAACTGGAGATTACGGATATCGATTCGGCAAATGCGCATTTGCTTCCATTGAATTTAATTGTAGATCAAGATGAAAAAAGCCTTGCGAGTTGGATGGAAGGTAGAACCATTCCGAAAAACAGGGCATTTGTAGAGCAGATTCTTAGTACGGCAGGATTGACAAGGAATGATATCCTTGGAATTCTTGATGTATCCAAAGGGCTTTCCATTAACGATTCGTATTGGCTTGATGATGGGAAATCAGATGTTACCTTTGATGGAATCAATTTGTTCGACAATCGCTTTGATGAAGTATTGGGACTTGTAGCTTATACCGGCTACACGCCATCACAAAAGCATAAAGCTGGCGTTTCAAGTGAGTGGACACTGGGAGGGCAATTTCCGAAAGCAGTTCGACGGATTAACGATAGGTTGCTGTTGTTCAAAACAGGTACAAGCGGTACCAGAAATCTTGGCAAAGAACCTTATTCTGAATACTTTGCAGCACAAGTCGCAAAACGGATGGGAATAGATCATGTTTCCTACGATTTAGAGATGTGGAAAGGGAAACTTGCGTCTGTCTGCGGACTTATGAATGACAAAGAAATTTCTTTTGTTCCATTTTTCGTTGCTGCTGGTGATGCGAGTTTCCCGGCAGCGTTATCGATCTTAAATGAGCTTGATCCAAAGATGGCATCGAAATACAGGACAATGGTTGTTTTTGATGCCTTGATCTGCAATCGGGATCGTCACGGCGGAAATTTTGGTATCTTACGGGAAAACAGAACAGGACGGCTGTTGGGATTAGCCCCGTTGTTTGACCACAATCTGTCCTTGTTTGCGCAAGATGACGAGACAGACTATGCGAATTTCCTTGATCGTTCAAATCGATATTACCTACCTGCAACAGCGAATATCGCCTTTGATGATATGGCTGGAATTGTTATGGGAGCGGAGCAGCATGAGCTTTTGCGCAGGATGATCGGTTTTGAGTTCCGGAATCATCCAACATATCCGCTTCCACAGGATCGGCTTGAAGCGCTGAACCACTATATTACAGAGAAAGTAAGGGAATTGCTACGGATTCCTATTGTGGATGAGCATGTGCTTTGCAAAGCGATGGAAGAGAAATTCAACGAGATCCAAGCAACAACCAAAATACCGATGCTTCTTGATTCCGTTAAGATGATTCACAAGAAAGGTCTTCCACTTAGCGAGAAGGCAGAAGCAGTAAAAAGAGGATCCAAAGTATTTGAAAATACGCTGAACAAGATTATTCCGGAAGAAGACCGTTGTAGGTAAAAGGAAAGGAACGATAGTGGAAGAAAAGGAACACGCCATCAAGTCGTAATGCAGAAAGAACAACGAAAAGGTCAACGTTCCGCTTGCTTTTGAAAGTCCCGGAAGTTTTTGAGTCCGCATGCTACTATATATATGCGTTTCGCCATCGTCACTTAAGGATTAAGTGTACGGTTACAGGGGTAATGGCGAAACGCGACCGTTTGCAAAGGTCATCCGTTTGGGCGACCTTTTTTCGGCGCCATATTCCGGTATTATGGTATAATGGCCCCGTTCACCAAAGCATCAACAGAAAGGGAAAAAGATGCTTTTTGACTTGTTTGGCCCTCTGCTCGGACCGCTTTTAATCGTGATCATGGTGATCGTCGTGTTCGAGTCCTGTTGGAGGAAGTGCCCGCCGGACAAATTGATGATCGTATCTGGATTCGGGCGGACGCGTAGCGTGTCAGGAAAGGGCACGTTCGTTATCCTCGGTCTGCAGCGTGTGGACACGTTGGCTCTCGGTGCTGTGCAGGTTCAGTTGTCGACGGAGAATGAAATCCCGACACAAGATGCGATTCTTATCCATGCTTGCGCTGTCGCAAATTTCCAGATTGGACAGACTCCCGAATTGATCGAGATAGCATCGAAGAATTATCTCAATATGGATAAGACCGAGATGACCCGTCAGGTCACCGAGGTGATGCTCGGAAAGATGCGCGAGGTTATCGGTCAGATGGATCTGAAGGAACTCATGTGTGACCGTGAGTCCTTTAACCATAAACGGTAATCGATACTTGGGAAGCCGAACGCAAGCAGCCTCTTTTAAAGCAGTTTCTTTAACAAGAGTAAGCGATGCAAATAAAGGCATAGGGACCCCAAGAAAATAGGAAGATATACTTTAAAGTATATCTTCCTCCAAATTATCTAGGAAATCCCATGTGTCATCATCTTCGCATGGATAATATTGAATATTACCGTCGCGGCAGCCATGGTCTTTGTCGTATTGTTCTCTTAAAAGATCAAGGGAACGTTTGGTTTTTTGTAAGTCTCGATATGTTTGAAGTTTATCAGCAAGTGGAACCCTTCCCATCGACGACCTATCGATGGTTCTTGGTTTCTCATCTGTTTTGCTGTAATGAACGAAATCGATGCTTCCGTAACCCGTGTTATACCATTTTGACTTTCCTGTGGTTATATAGGTTACGACCGTGGGGATCTGTGAAATGAGGCTCCATGCTGAAGCAGAGGACTCAAGGCTTTCATAGAAGGAGTCATTTGGTCGGATTTTCTTACCAATCAAATCTAAAGTACCGAGTCCTCCGTATTGAGAAAAGCGAAAAACGTATACATTATGGTATGCACGATTCAAAATGTTTTCTTTAATAAGTGACTTCAATGTTCCATTCAGTTTGCTGCCGGTTTCGTTGAAAAGCTCAGACAGCTCTTTTTTAGTGTAAACATGAGTAAATCGCCCATCATTGCGGGCAAGTTTTTTCATAGCGTCGATAGTACGCATCTTATCACCTGCTTTCAAAGTATATTATATCATATACTTTGATTAAGTAAAACTCGTCTAACCGTAAAAGAAAGCAGGAAGCCGACTGAAATCAGTTTCCTGCTTCTCTTAATTGTAGATTGATGTCTCAATTAAAAATTTCTGTAATTCAGAATCATCCGCTGTCTCATAGAAGCGCTTGAGCTTTTCACCGAAGTCATGTTTACACTCTGGTGGAATCGCCAAGATTCCGCGCCCGTCAGCGATCAACATCTTGTTTGCCACGAGCTGTGCCGTTCGCTTATTTCCATCACTAAAAAGTTGGGAGCGACAAAGATAACCGAACATCTTAAGCGCGCGTTCTCTCCCAAGTTCCATATTCGCAATTTTCTCGATAGCGGCTTTTGCAGTGTCGAAGTCTGGTATTTCCGGTTGCCAGCTTGTTCCGCCAATATACACATCAAAATATCGCAGTTGTCCAGAATCGGGAACAAGATTGTTGCTAACGAGTTGATGTACCTGCCGTACATATGACAAATCGATAGGCGCATCAATAAAATCAAATATGAATTGCCATCCATGTTTTAGATTGTTAATTACAGTTGTTTGGTCTTGCGTTAGGTTAGCAATTTTAGCACCTTCGAAAACCGCTTTTGTAGCAGGGAACGTGATATCGATTCCCTCGATATTTGCTTCTTTCCAAATACTGTCAACGATATTTCGCTTTGCATAGAAAATGTTATCCTCGATGGACATATGCTGACCGGGATACATGGAAGGTCCTTTCAATCAAAAATTTGTTCAGCCTTAATCTTTAATGACTCGGATTATCGTGCACGGAACTAACTTGATGCCCTTCGTTGACCTTGTCGGCAACGGCCGTCTTGGCATCCCTGACGGCAGCGAGAGAGCGGTCGTGTTTACTGTTCTCGGCGAGCATGTCGCGAGCCTGTTTCCCGAGCGTATGCCATTTGGAAATGTCGCATTTCGTGCGCTTGCCGGCCAGCTTGGCATCGATTGAATCTTTCATATCCGAAGCCACGGTTGACGCGAATTCCGGGCTGATCGGTACCGCGACGTGGCTTTCATCGACAAACGCCCCGTCCATCGGGTCTCGGGGATCCGATTTTTGAGACAGATGGTCACCTGGGTCGAGGAAGAGGACATCCATGACGATCTGCTGTGGCTTCTGGGATGCGGCGATTGCTTCCAGCCTTCCGAGCTGCTTAGCCGAGATCGCCGTATCCACGGAGATGGCGGTGTTTCCCCTCGCCGATGGATGCCACGCCTGATATTCCTCACGAGACATTCCGGGCCTATATCCTTGCGGGACGATCAGGCGGCCGTTCTTTTCCTCTAGCACGCCGGAGGTAAACAGGGTCGCTTCGCGCAGGAGGTTCTTTTCCGCGAGATTGCGGAAGGTGGTTACCCGTGCGAAATTATCCATCGCTTTCTGAACGGGTTTCTCCAGGGATCCAAGGCACTCGAGAATATGTTTCGCGGAGGGATCCGGGTCTTTTAGGTCAAATTCCATATCCGAGAAATACTTGCCGGTCTCCACGCCCTCATGGAAGTCCCTGATCGAGTCGATTCCGTCTTTCCCGATGAGGTCCGTGAGTTTTGAATAGTTCTTTTCGACCGCTTCCCTGTAACCGGGATGCTCCGGATCGTTTTTCAGTTGCAGGTCATCATGCGCGTCGATGATGCTCAATACGACGGATGTCTTATCTGTTTCAACGGGCAGATGGGCGTATTTGAAATGTTCCGCGTTGCCCGCATAGGAGAGCTTTACATCGAATGCAGACCCTTTTTCGGAATCTTCGATAGTAATATCCAGATCGAGGTTCTTATAGACCTGGAGCGGATGGGGCATCTTCACGTAAGCCAACAGTTCCGGCACCAGGCTGCTCTTTGGATAGTTCCCTTCCGACAGCCATGCGATAAGCGACGGCATCTCGCCTTTGAGTTTACCGATCAGCCTTTGCGTCGTTTCAGGCGAGAACGGATCGTCCGTCTCGTTCCATTCAGCCAGCGCATTGTGGATAGCGGCGTTCTGGATATGGCTATCGGCCATCTGAGCCACATCGATTAGTACGTTTCCATCGTTGTTCAAGACATTTACCAGGCCAAGCGTGTTCATTTCTTAATTCTCCTATTCAATGGTTTCACTGCGAATCGCGGTTGTCGTCGTCATATCTGAGAGTGATGTTGCGCGGTTTATCCCTATCTTGCGCGAGCCTGTTTCGCCTACTGTCCGCGACCTTGATATGCATGGTGCGGTTAAGGGAATTATGTTCCCTTTCGCGATCGGACAGCTTCGGATTTATCTCCGCTTTCATCTTGCAAATATAGGATGAAGGTATTATAATATCCATTGAAAGAGCTGCAAGCGCCGGAGGGAATCGTGTCCCACCATAGCGGGGTAGCTCTTTTTCCATTTGTTCATATTTCTCAGAATCGATATACAGGATCTTTTCCTCGTTTGCAGCACGGGCGAGATATGAAGTGAAGTTGTCACGTCCGTAAAGGCTGGCTATCACGTTGCTGCAGCCGTTATCGTTCGTCTTGGTTCCATATCCGTTTGGGAAAAAGTATGCGATGACCGGGACGCCGTCAGGGTCGTACATATCGAGTACGGCGGCGACGCCTTTGCCCTCAAACGATCTACCGTTTACCGTATAGTTCGGCTGGTCGAAAACAACTACCGGCTCTTCGAGCTTTTCCGGAAGCGATTTGATTTGCTCGATGGTAAGCCCATGTTGATGGTTGTCAGCCTCTTTTGGGGCGATTGCATTCCTGAGATGTCTTTGCGTATAGATGAAGGGCAGATTGTCGAATCCGGCTCTCCTGAATACATACGGTGTGTTGGGTCGGGGTTCCAGAACGGCGTGCGGTGACAGCATGCCGCTCAGGCTTGCATCGACATCGTAACCGAAATCCAGATATTCCGAACACTGTATCCCATATTGCCTGATTGCCTTGACGTCCATTTCAGGCAATTCGTCTCCTCTGAGCAAAGCGGTGAGAATCGAGTCGTTGATCGTTCTTTCCGCTTTCGGGCGCTGGATCGAGGATTCGTATTCGCGAATCGTTCGCGCAGCGTTAAGCGTATAGCCATCCATATCGTTCCTCCCCTGTAGCTCGACGGCAAGTTCTATTTTTCTTGCATGTCTAGTACAACCGCATCGTTTACGCGATCGTCATTCACGTGGACGGCCTGCTTCGCTTTTGCGTCCTTTACATCGGAAAGTCCACGGTGGGAATCGGACTTGATACTTTTATATTCCGCACCGATTTGGTCCCAGACGATTTCATCGAGATCGGACTGTCCACCGGACTCCCAGATGTTTTCACATGCGTTATCGCGGATCTGGATAGCTTCGTCGATCGTGATATCGGGATATTGCCTCAGTACGGCGTCCGGGCTTACGGAGATAAATACATCATCTGTCGGCGTCGCGAGCACGTCGACGCGTTTCCCGAGCGCAGCGAGCATCTTTTCCATATCATCCGATGACAGGTAGCGGAAATACTCAGCCGCGCAATCGAGGAAGAATTCCTTCATCTGGTCGAAATCATCGAGATCCGGCACACAGAGGTCCGGATCATCGAACGGGATTTTCTTATAATCGTCCATGTTGGTTCTCCTTTGCTTATTTTGTAAGGTCCTGTGGAACTTCCGCATGCTCATGCTGGCTGTTCAAGGCACTTGCCGCGCGTCCGATATCTACAGATCGGCCGAGCGGGCTTCGCCGGGACAGTTCCGCTTTGTCGAACCACTGGTTGACGGTCATGCGCGTGAACTGGGTGGTGGTACCGGCTCGTGCGCAGAGTTTCGCAGAGCTCTGGAGCCGATGGAGAATCGGCTCCGTGACGGCAAACGGGCGGCCTCCGGGGTTGAGGTCCCAGCAGTCTTTTGGAAGCCCCTCTGAACCGTTCTCAATCGGTTTGGCGTGCATGATAGCGTCTTCGGTAAGCTCAAGGTTCTCCACACACCAGTTATGGTCGTCGACGCATTTCTGTGCGGCAAGGCAGGCGAGGGTGTCGGAAAGCGAGCCATGCGGGGCGCTCGTCCAGTTGTAGCCGAGACGTTCAGCTGCCATGGAGAGCGGTTGGTATCTATGTCCCGTATTTGAGTTTCCGAAGGCATCCATGAATTCTTGCATGGTGTCGATGATTGCGGCATCGGGGTTGATGGTGGCGCCGGCGGCCTTCAGGAAACCGATATCGAAGGCTATGTTGTAGCCAACAATCTCGTCGGCGATACGGTCGAGGATGTGGCAGATTTGTTCCATATAGGCATCGATAGTGGTCAGGTGTTCCACGTCATCCGGGGAAATGTGGTTCACCGCCTGGGCTTCCGGCCACTCCTTCTTGTGTTTCGGCTTGAACCTCTCATCGAAGAGAAGCCGTCCGTTGGAATCTACGATAGTGAGCGACAGGATTTCGTCGCCCTCCTCGGGATGCAGGCCGGTGGTCTCTGTATCGAGGTAGACGCGGTTGGGATTGTTGCTGCTCATGGCTACTTTACCTCCTTGTCTTTTGCAATATCGTTCCTGTCGACGTTTCGGTCCGCATCGAGGCGCCCCGACGACTCTCTTGCATTGCAGGTTTTTTCGGAAACGCTCTTGTTTTTAGACGGTTCCTTTTTGCAGGTGCCAACATAGTGCCCGGCGCCCACACCGGTGATGACGAAGTCTTCCCCGTTGTCTTCCCTGCCGATCATGTCCACGAGTTCATTCTGGGTATAGCCGGAGAACGTAACGCTATCGTCGATGGCAAGACCGCAGGTGTCCTCGAAACTGAAATTCGTCTCGATAATCTCAGATGGGTCATCCTTCCAGTACATCTGGACAGGCATGATGAATACGCTGATTTTATTTGGTACTTTGTAGTCCTTAATCGCGTACTCCGGAAACATATCGAGGACGGCATCGAGTTTCTGCGAATCCTCGAAGGTCTTGCCGGCGAGAAGGCCATACTGTTTACCGGAAATATCGACGATGGTCGCGGTGGCGTTCGTCTCGATACCGGAGAGCTCGATCTTCGGAACGAGCGCGAAGTTATAGCCTACCTTCACGGCGACCAGCTTATAGTCGTCGGGGGTATTCGCATCCATGAATTCTTGCGTGTTGCGCATCTGGGAGATCACGTCGGCGTCAAACGTGAATGCCGGATAGGAGCAGGAACCGGAATGGGAGACGATGCCTTCCACGGTTCCGAGCCCATAGATAGCCTCGATGATTGCCGGGTTATACAGGTTGTTCATGTCGAGGAAAACAGTCCTGTCGTTCTGGCATGGATTGTTTAGGTTGACGGAGATATCTGCCCAGCGCTCTCCGAAATTATCGCTTTCCGGCGTGACGTCGTAAGCGCCGACATAGAGGCTGCCGTTATCGAGATAGCTGTCGCAGACGAGCTCAAGCTTATATTTCTCCCCGAAGTTTTCCACATCGAACGTGACTCCGCGCTTCATGAAATCTGGATCGTTCCAGACGATCTCTCCGTTAGAGTCGATAAGCTCAGGATACTGTTCGCGCACGTTCATGATTTCCTGTTCATCCAGGTAATCCGGACCTGCCTGTGTCATGTAGCACTCGGCGTAATCATCGGCGACAGACGACATCGCCATGCGGTCGATCCAGCCGAACTCATCCTTGTGTTCGATGATCTCCTTGGTCGATACACCGTTCTGCAAGGCCATGAAGGTCGAGCGTTCCCGGTCAGAAGGAAGGGTGTCGCACCAACGTTCTTCTGAAACGTAGCCTGGGGAATCCAGGTGGTATACATTGCCGAATGGTACGGCATAATCGCGGACATGGCCCTCGAGGATATCTTCCTTCTCCGCATACCAGCTTTCCAGCTCGTCTGCTGTCTTGATGTCTTTGTATTCCATAATCGGCTACTCCCTTTCTATATTCTTGCCATTGGGGATTTCCGTGTTTGGGCTGTCGAGATGAGCTGCGCTTATGGCACATGCATCGCGCTTGGCTTCTAGACCGCTCTTTGCAGGTTCCTGTTTCTCATCGCGAGTCGGCGTGACGCTGACGGAACCACAGAAAGGGTCGCTGAAGGCACTGACATCTTGGGGGCTGTGGTACATTCCGCGCAGACCCTCCTTGGTCTCAGGGCCACTGTAGTCATCCATGGCGATCCAGATACGGTTCATCGGGATTTCAAATGGTTTATCGAGGTCGACCATCATATAACCCGCGCCGTAGACGGGATCGTGGATACCGATATACGGTTCGTATGTTCCCGGGGAGACGATAAAAGCATGGCCGGTATCGACTGTGTGTCCGCTCATATAGCGTGAGTCCATGCATGCCACGGCATCGAGGAAGACGGAAGAGGGGACTTTAGCCATAAGGGAAATAGTCGTCTCGTTTACCGCCAATGCCTCGAAAAGCTCGTCCCGCATGGTGCGTTCGAATTTAGTGGTCGGATAGTTCACCAGTTTCTCGACGGCGGTGCCCTGCGATGCGCACAGCTCATCGATGATTGTCGTACCGATATCCGCCGGACGTTCGTAAGCCACGTAGCTGGGCACTTTGCCATAATCTAAATTGTTCTCTGCGTCCTCGATAACCTCGAGGTTTTCTTCGCGCCAGTCGCATACGCTCTGGATCAGCCTGTATCCGTCCATGCTGTCGACCTTCTCAGTCAGAATGAGCGTCATATCGAACTGCATGGCATCGATCATCTGGTCGCATTGGAATCCATACTGGATATTGAATCTCTCGGAGACATCCGCGTTCAGCGCATTGGAATCCAACTCATACTCTCCGGGCACGAGGACCCCGCTGGCAAGGCCGGCAGATTCGATATATCCGGCAAATTTATTGAAGATTTCCGCGCACTGGGAGGAAAGGGCATCCAGATAGGCCCAGGATGTAGACAGCTCGTTGTCGAGTGCCATAGAGAGTGCCGACTTGAGGTCGGCCGGCATTACCTGTCCGTTCTTGATTTTCTCCTCGTCGATATATCCGCTCGCCCAGTCGAGGTCGCGGTCACCGAGGAATCCAGCGACGATATGCTTGCAGTAATCCTCGCCCTCGTATGTCATATACGGATCGAGGAGGAGTGGCTTGCGCTCCAGGATATTCTTCTTATCGTTTTTCGGATCGATTGTCGACCAGTCAAGCGCCTCGCTCAGCATATCGGCAGCTTTCTCTTCGCCGAACAGATCGATGACGTCGTTGTAGGTTCTGATTTTCGTCTTGATTTCACTCATATCGGTTCTCCTTTACCGGGCGATTTCATTCTGTCCGCAAACGGGCGCATTGCCGCCGATGTGCGCAAGCGACTCGATACAGGACGCCTTTTTGGCAGCGAGGCCGGCTTGGTCGGGAAGGACGCTCTTGCGGCGCTCGGCGATATCGATGTCGGCGTTTGCACGGATAGTTTCAGATGCCATGTCGCAAGTGGAATCTTTCGGCAGGGCATCGATTGCAATGGCGAGGGCGATCAGGTAATTCGTGTCATGTTCATTGACCACCTCTCGGAATACCTGGTAAGGCAGTGATGCTGCCGTTCCGGGCATACCCTCGGCAAGTACATATCCGTCGGCGGTGTCTTCAAATTCGGGATGTATGGTGGAAGAGGAGATGCCCCATCCGCCGAGAACATCGCGTTCCCAGACCTCCGCGATGATATTCCATCCGCGAACGTTGGCTGGATCGTCGATAGCGCGGCAGTAGAGGAATTTCGGCTGCATGTTCGGTTCTTTGACGATCCATGCGTAGGCATGGTGCACGATATCGTTGGCTGCGGCAGGGCAGAAGTAGTTCTGGAAGCGATCAGGGGTCTTCTTCGTTCCGGTTTGCATGTTACCCTCCGTTCCGGCGGCGTGTTTTGTAAGATTCTACCACTTTGGCTGCGTTTCGCCTATATATCGATGACGGATACGGCATGTCATCTGCAAAAGGTATCGTGTGGAAGGGCACGGGGCTCACCGAAGCGGCGAGTCCCCGTGTTTGTGCCGTCTATCTGTCCCGTAATGGCGAATCAGGTGCGTCCTGGTCATGGTTCAGATTCCTTGCCGCATCCGTGGCCGCTGCATGGCGTTCCGTGAGTCCCCGCGGATTGTGGGTTTGCACGAGGTCGTCCTTATGCAGGCGGACATCGCATTCCTTGACATATTTGAGAAACGTCGGATGCGTGATGCCGAGCTTCGTCGCGGCGGATCTTGCCGAGATGTCTCCGTTCTTATACTCGCTGTAGAGACGGTCGAATCCCTTGGGAAGGGGTTTCAATCCCCTTCCTCGGGTATCCTGTGCATTCGTGATCTTGTTCACATGATAGGAGAATGCCTGTTGGCTCAAGCCGGCGATCTTGGCGGCCTGGGCTTGGCTTAAGTCGCAGTTCTGATATCTGCCGAAGGCCTCTCGAAACCGTAAATCATATCCGTCCAGGGGATCGCTAAGTGACTCTTTCAGTTCCGTCTCGATATCGGCAGGCATATCGATAAGCTCACCGGTTTCATCACGTGAGAGGGCGACGATATTGCCGAAAATGAGAGAAAAGGGCTTACCGTCGTTTGTTCCGACGATGAGGCTCTTTTCAGATAGGAAGCCCGAGTCATCCATGAAGGCATCGGGGTTGATGGCGCGGTTGGGCAGCAAACTGTCTGCACCGGCGGCATTCACATAGATATCCACATCGGCGAACGTGGCACCGAGTTCGTCATATTCGCCTTGGACTGCCTCACGGATGTCTCGGTACGGCCTGTCCCTGTCGGCGAGAAAGGCCTGTGCCTCCCCACCGACAGGGAAGATCAGACCTTTGACTTTATTGGATTCCATCGTTTCACCGCCTTGTTTCTTTAAAACGATTCATACAGCTCTGGTTAGTGGCTGATCGGATACTCGTGGTCGATTGGACGCGAATTACCGATATCGTTGCCGCTGTCGTCGTGGTTGCCCTCGTCCTGGCTGAGTACTAATGAACTCTCCCTGGCTTCTGTAGCGACTTCGGCGAGAGACTTCGTAGATTTCTCATGCTTGTCGCCGGCGGCGTGCTCATTCTGAAGCTGATATCGATCCGGTTCGATGCCGTACTTAATATGAATATACTCTTTGTAACCGGTGGACGGGTCCGCAAAGGTCTCTTTCAGCTTGTCGATTGTCTCCTGAGGAAGGCTTGCGATTTCGCCTTCCTCGTCGACACCGAAGGCGACGAAATCACCGCAGATTAGCGAATAGAGCTCCCCTTCCTTGACGGGATGGCCGAACGTCAGCTGGTCGAGATATCCGACTTCCTCCATATGTTTCGTCGCATAGATAGCGCGATTGGGCTTGCTGCCGTTGATTAAACCTTCTTCATTGACCCACAGGTCAACCCCATTACCAAGGACGCTCAATACATCAACGTTGCCGTTGACGAGGTCCTGCAGTTCGGCCAGCGAGTTATTCTTATCGATCCAAACCTCGAACGGCTTCGATCCGACGGGGATTAAAAGGCCGTGGGCTTGCATTTCGTTCATACGGGGTACCTCCTTGCGTCTTGATGCTTGGTAAGATTCTACCATTCGATACCGGAAAAGGGCACCTCGGTCGGGTGCCCTGTTTTTTCTTTCAAATTCGCAAGCGCTTGCGAATTTCATCTAGTTCACGGTCACCGTTTCATCCCAGGCTTCCTTGACCACTTTCGCATCGTAGTGGTACCACGGATGGCCGGTTGACTTCTTGTGGCCTTCGATATCATCAGTGATATCCGCCCCGCATGTGTCGCAGATCGCGATCCTAATTGTCTCAGCGGGATGATGGATAGTCTTCGTGGTTGTCGGCGTCGAAGTAGAAGAGGGCTGTCCGTTACCAGACGATGGAGCGGAAGTACCACTATTCATATCGGCAGAAGAATTTTCTGCCTGATTATTCTGATTTTGCGAAGCCCCGTCGTCTGCCGGAGTCGCTTCAACATTATCTTCAGACTCGCTGCTCTCAGCAATCTTATCGACATGTTTGGCTAAAAAAGCGAAAGCTGACACCTTTTCCCCATTACCTTTGACGGTGAAACTGGTGCTTTTTGCTGGCTTATCATAACCGTCCGGTGCCGACTCAACGGTCAGCAAATACTTGCCTTTCGGCAGAGTACAGATCTTGACTTCGTCGTTGACTGCAACGGAAATATCTTTGACAACAATCTTTCCGTTCTTACCCTTTTCGGAAACCGAAACGGAAGCCTTAGAATCCTCAGCAGCTCCGTCAGCTGTCACCATGACGGAGATAGCACTCTTTTCAGCGGATTTTTTCTTCTTTGCATTCTCAGTCGAGGTCTCTTTTTTCTGAGTTTGCGTTTGTTCTTTCTTTGTATCTGAGTCGTGACCTTTATTACTTGAAAGAACGGTAAAAGCAGTCACGCCACCGAGGAGCAGCACTAGAACAATACCGATAACGGCTGCAATAATGATGAACTTCTTACGTCGATCATCCTCATCTACATAACTGTAATCAGATTGCACTTGAGAGGGTTTCAGAGTTTCGAGATTTCCCCACCAAGCTCCCTCATGCTTATCATTTCCATCGTTCATGATGCTACACCTCCCTGGTTAATAAGTTATCCGCCAAAAACGTCACGCGCGATTGTGCCGGATTTAATTACGATTAGCATCAGAGCAACAGATGCACATACAGAGCTCCACATATCGCCCTTGAAGCCGGATATTTCTCCTCCGCTAAAGCCTGAAAGCAGGTTTGGGAAAAGTCCCATTGCAAAAAGAATAATTACGCCTGCAAGACATGTCGCTAAGAAGTTCTTGCAGAAAGATACTCCATAGTTTTTTGTTTCGTCGAATCCAAGTAGCGCAAACGGAAGCGGTGAGAACGCAGCCATAACATATAGTTGCATTGCTCGCATATAACACATGACCGAAACCGAGCCCTTGATGATAATCGTGATCAAATCGAATATCATGCTCTGAACCCATATACCAATTACCGCTCCAAAACTCTCTTTACAAGAATCGGCTATTGTGACAGTTTTTAATTCATCAACGGTCGACTGATTGATCTTACCAATCATTTCGTTAAATAGATCATATGCTCCAGCGCAGATCTTCAATGAGTTTTTGAGAAGCCAAATGAAGATCGTCGCATAGATAATTAAAAAGACAATGTCTTTAATTGCTGGTAAGGTAGCTGTTCCATCAATACGCTGTGATATTTTTATCAATTGTATCAACATCACAAGGCTTAGGATGGAAGCTGCTGTTGGCATGACGACTGACTTATTAACAAAGCTAACCGTGCTGTAAAAGGTGCCTGTTTTCTTGCCCAGAAGATTATTGAATGATTTTCCAAGAATCGATTTTGTAGAAGTAGTCTTGATATTTTGAAGACCATCATTGAAAAAGAACTCAGCTCCTTCAGCAAAACGATCGGTAATCCATCCACCTGGATCCGAAGCAAAGTCAACAACGCCGCCAATGATTGGGATATTTTTGACCCAATCGGAGTCGTCATCTGCAAGGGCTACTTTCGGAGCAACCAAAACAGCAACCAGAGGTAGAACAAGGAGAAAAAGTACTATTTTTTTATTTTTAAACATAAAATTCCTCCTTTACATCAGTTCACATTGTTTTGTGCTCAGATGGTAAACCACAGTAATCCCCGTAAGCTGCTGGTCTTCCGTGTCTTTCAGGGAAAAATCAACCCTATATTCGTTAGCGTTGAAGTCGGCCGTAAGGATACCGTTGCACTCGGCTTCGACCGCGGTCGGATAATAGAGAGCACATTGCTCGCGTAGAAAATCTTCAATGATGCTTCTCGAATCGCCAAGCAAAGCAGACATATCTTCACTAATGCCGTCGATATCAAAAGTACCAGCGGCTTGAGTTCTTACATATTCCTCGTTCGTGCCGCTGTTTTTCACATCAATAGACATCTTGAAATATGTACCGTCATCGTTTTTATCGACGGTCAATACTCTGGTTTTATCATCGTCTGATTCATAGGCGCAATTGTACCTAGTGAGATTTTTCATCTCACCGACATCGACCTTTTCAGTTGAAAGGCCTTTGATGACAAAGGGCTTTTCAACTTTAGATGGATCAGCTTCCGGATCAGCGATAATGATTGACGAGTCTGTGAAATATAGCGTTCTTCCGGTGCCGCTGTAAGTTGCCCAGACATTAGAGGACAGCAAGGCAGAAAATTGCGCTGTTGCATCATCATATTCATCGATGGTTTTCTGTTGGTCTTTTTTCAGTCTTACTGAGCTGTTTTTGATCTGTTTTTCTTTTTCCTTTTTTTTCGCCTGTTGTTCTTGCTGTTCCTGAACTTTCATCGTAGACGTATAAGAACTGACACCGATGGAAACGACGCAGAAAATAGCGATTAGGATTGCAAGGATTTTCACGATTCCCTTATGGTCTGTTATTAAAAACCAGATGTCTCGCATGCTTTTATTCCTTTCCTTTTATTTAGATAGATCGACGCCGCCGAGCCATCCCCATTTACATCCAGTACCCTTTCCATAAAAACCGACAAATTCTTGAAGGCTCTTGATGGTAATAGCCCCCTCGTTGCTGATGACCTTATTATCGCCGATATAGATTCCGACATGCCCATAAAGACGACCCGCCTCGCCTGTTCCAGGATGTGACACGTCAGCGATGATCATTCCAACTTTTAAATCCCGAACGTTAGTGCTGGTGCAGTAAGCGCGGCACATATCGCAAGCGTTTCCCCCAAAGTAACCGATACCGGCGCTCTGGAAGACGTTCGTGACCCAGGCAGCACACCATCCCTGTCCTGGGGACTTAGTTGTATTGGCGGCATTAACTACGTCTTTTTGCCTTCTGGTGGCTTTCTTTAAATCCTGACCGTTTCCGTCAATTCCGTTAGTTCCATTACTGGTTCCCAGTGCATCGTAGATACGCTGAGCCTGCGCCAAACGATTCGCGTCGGCCGCTTCGCTTTCTCCGCAGCGCTCAAACTGGCTTCTGAAAAGATAGACACATTGTTTGAGATCGGACTGGGCACAAAAAACCTTATACTTTGCTTTATTCCATCCCGAACACGATTCGGCGAATTCTTCCCAGAACCAGTCAAGTTGAACGGAAAGGTCGGACATATCTTTGCCTTTTTCCTTGGCAAGGTTTTCCAGACCAGTCTTTCGTCCACCAAGCCACTGGCAGATTCCATAGGCCCCGGATGAACTGTTCAAAGCAGTAGGGTGACAGCCCGACTCTTGGAACATATTTCCCATGATTGCAGCTATATGGGTGCGATCGACACCCTTGTCGATAAGGTATTGCGCTATCGTGGCCTCGTCACCAGTCAAAGAGCCCACGGATGCATTTTCGCCTTTACTTCCACCAGAAATAGTGCAAATGACGGCGATTATGATGATCACTGGAATAATAAGCACACCTATGGCGCCGAACAAGGCACCCAAAATTGCGCCAATGCCATTTGCTGCCATGCGTACGCTCCAGTATGCATAAGAAAGAACGTTCTTTGCTGTATTGATGATTCCACCGCCGGTGGAAACAGATTGGTACGCGGCTGAACGCATATACCGATACATCTGCTGGTTGAACTTGTTGCCGGCGCCGGCGG
>ERZ1106919.563-NODE-563-length-29813-cov-5.013879_pt1 | contig 29813 bp, 26 predicted proteins | sample MGYA00403654_ERZ1106919 | MGnify/ENA primary metagenome ERZ1106919 (study PRJEB35170, sample SAMEA104062450) | human gut metagenome | biome: human gut; feature: human-associated habitat; material: faeces | place: Denmark | collected 2012-10-08 ... | reverse complement strand
GTTCTCTTGGGGGTTCAAGGGGGCCATTCTCTCACGTGAGAGAATGGCCCCCTTTATTCGCACTCCCTGCGCGGCCGCAGGGAATCCCCTTGCACCCCTAAGGTGCGACAATATGAACCACCGCCGTGTACGGCTGGTACCCCGACCCGCCAAGGCTCGCGTAATACTGCACCGTCACGTCGGCGCTCTTGCCGTCATCCGCGATCACGGTGTCCAGCACGTCGGCCTTTTCATCCACGCTGACCCAGCCGCGACGATAGCGCGGCAGCGTGAGTCCCTCCGCGCCTGTGATCTCCGCAATGCGGGATGTGCTATCCGACTGCTGTTCCAGCCGGTAGCTCACGCCGACCGTCGCCAGAAATGTCTCGTTCCCCTCGATCCCGACAGGGGCGAAGTACGTGCGCTCCGCGCCGTCGCCCTCCGTCCAGTCGGTGAGCGAGGTCTGCTGCGCGCTGCCCTCGCGCGTGACCGTCACCTTACGCTCGCCGCTCTTGCCGGAGACCGTCGCAATGATCGACACGCCGTCGGGCGCAAAGGCGAGGCCGCTGATCTCCTCGCCGCTCGCAAGATCGAGCGCGGCGAGCTTCGTTCCGTTGAGCGCGTAGATGTCCGACCAGTAGGAGTAGACGGCGGTGAAAAGGTCATTCCCTTGCCAGATAAGGTTGTTGCCAGGGAAGGTCTTAAGCAGCGTGCCGGCCACGAAATTGAAAACCACGTAGAGGTCGTTTTTCTCCCCCAGGCTACCGAACGCCACAAAGTAGTTGCCTGCGGTCCCAATGTCCTCAAACCCTTTGAGCGACGGGTACTGTTCGGCAAAGTCCCAGCTTTTTCTGTCGATATAGATCGTTGTGTCATCCATTGCCACTCTGATCGTTTTCGGCGATACGCAGTACCAGCGCTGCACCTCGCTCGTCAAAATGAGCTCGCCGTCCTGTTGGGCAATGAGAAATTTGCTCTGGTCGATCAGCTCATTGACGCGCGCTGCGAATGCCTGCTGCGATTCGCCCCAATCGCCGTTCTGCGTTCCGTCCCGGTTCAGATAAATGCTCGTGTTGTTGTTTTCCACGATGTTCAGTTTGCCGCCGTCAAAGGTGTGAAGGCCGTAGTAGTAGGCACAATAGCTAATCGCGCCTTGATATTTGCCCTCGATCAAGCTGTATTGCAGCAGCATGTCGCGTCCATTTTCGCGGCAGAGGAAGTAGGTATCGCCCTCGTGCATACGATGGCGCATCAGCTCCTCGCCGTTGTCGTCGACGACGCACAGCTCATAGCCGCCGAACGCTTTCTCGCAGATGATCTGCTCTGCCCTGCCGTCGTTGTCGAGGTCGGTGGACGCCAGCGCCCTGCTTCCGTCGCTCTCCGACGGTTCTGCGCAGCGGATGACCGTGCCGTCGCCGTAGGAATGCAGCTCGGCGTTCAGCGTGGAGAACAGCAGCTCGCTCTTGTCTAAAAGCCTGTTGACCTCGTCCGCGAATTTCTGTGCCTCGGCGGGCCATGAATCGGCGGAATCGGAATTTACGCTGAAGCTCACCGAATTCTCCGCCAGCGTGGTCGTCCCGTTTTCACTGAGCATAAAGAGCTCGTAGGAATACGATGCCTCGCCCTGATAGATTGTCGGCTCGTAGCGCAGCAGCGCCGTCTTGACGCTGTCGCGATAGAGGAAATAGCTGCTCCAGCCCACGTGCGCCAGCCCCAGCTCCGCGTTCCAGAGCTCTTCGCCGCCCGCAGTGCATACTTGCAGCCGGTACGGCTCCTGCGTGGAAGTGCCGGTATAGGAGATCACTTCCTCGATCCCGTCGCCGTTCAGGTCAGCGCGGGTCAGCTCGGTCGCGCCGCCGTTCAGACGGACGATCCAGCGGTAAGGATGTGCCCCGCTGTAGGGAAGTCCCCCGCTGCGATAGCCCATCACGAGGTAAAGACTACCGTCCTTCTGCTGCAATAAGAGCCACTGGTCCATCGCCGTGAGCTCGTCCTGACGCCTGATCTCCGCCATCGGCACTGTCGCATTGACGTCCTCGCCCGTTCTCGTGCCGCGCCAGGCGCGCACATTTTCTCGGCGCAGCTTCGCAGCGCTCGTGCCGTTCCAATCTTCGCCGCTTCCGCTGCGGAACAGCCAGTCGAAGTTGCTCACGGTCAGGTCGATCTCCTCCCACTCCGAAAAGCGGTAGCTGTATCCTCTCGCCGCCGTCACTGTACCGTACAGAATACCGGTCATGTCCGTGCCAAGTGCGGAGGAAAGCCACAGCTCGGGCGTGGACTTCGTGTTGGCAAAGGTCTTCTCATAGCTGGTTTCCCAGACGGAATCCTCGAAAACGGCCTCGCCGAGCGTATACACCCCCGTTGTCATCCCATAGAGTGCATACGACAGCCGGTCTGCCATATCGATTGGACTTGCCGAATCGCCCTTTAGCACATAGTTTTCCCATTCCGCCTGATTCTCGACGTCCGCATCAAAAGTATCGCCGTCGATGATCAGATAATGGCCCACTACGCTGCCGACAGCATGCACCGTGCCGTCGGCCATCGTGAGGAGGAACCACACCGGCAAGCCGCCGTAAACCGTCTCCGGTTTTTCGATATATGTGCCGCGGCTGCTGTTGATCAGTTCGACTGCCTGTGCCATTTCTTCCGTATCGAGTTTTTTATACTGCCGCGCCTTCCCTTCCGCCGGAACGTAGAGCTCGATCGACGCAACGTCCGCCGCATTCAGCTTCTGCGCCCAGACAAGGCTGCCGCGCTCCGACCTCGGATTCGTCAAAAAGCACACGGCCACGATCACGACCGCGAGCACCGCTGCGGCGGCGACCCAAAACGCGGGCTTTTTGTAGTGCAGCGCGCTTTTCACGCGCGTTTTGATGTTCCCCTCGCCGAACGCCAGCGGGCAGGCCGCGACGGCTCTTTTCGGCGCGGCGCAGGACAATAGCGCCTGCGAATAGTCTGCGCGTGCCGCGCCGTCCAGCCCCTTGACGACTTTTTCATCGCACGCGAGCTCGATGTCGCGGCAGAAGAGGATGTAGGCGACCCACACCAGCGGATTGAACCAGTGCAGCGCAAGCACGAGGTAGCCGAGCACCTTCCACCAGTGGTCGCGGCGGGCGAGGTGCGCATGCTCGTGCGCGATGACGTGTGCCGCCGTTCCCTCGTCCATGTGCATGGGGAGGTAAATGTTCGGCTTCACCACGCCGAAGACAAACGGCGAATCGACAAATTCGCTCTCGTAGATGTTATCTCGCAGCAAAATCGCCGTTGCGAGCTTTCTTTTCAGCTTTCCCGCGCTCACGAGCGCGTGGACGAGCAGCGCCGCCATGCCGGCGAGCCAGAGGACGCTGTAGATGTTGAAATCGACCTGCGCCTGCTGGCGGCTCACGCCGACGGTGACCTCCGCCGCCGGAGGCAGCGTCGGATTCGTGACGATATCAAGCGTCGCCTGCTCGTAGAGCACCGGCTCGCGCGTTTCCGTCACGATCTCGCTTGGGATGGTCTCGGCGCTCGGGATGAGCGAGAGCACGCTCTCGATGGAAAACGGGCAGACGAGCCGCAGCGCGACCACGCCCCAGAGAAGCGGCATGACCCACTTTGGCGCTTTTTTGAGGACAACCCGCAGCACGAGCACCGCCAGAATGAGCCAGCTTGCGCTGATGCTGAGGTTCACGAGCTTCAAAAAGACGTCATCCATGATGATTCTCCTTTCGGTAAAGGTCGATCATTTTCTGCACCTCGTCGAGTTCCTTGTCGCTCACGTGGCTCGACTTTGTAAACGCGGCGACGAACGCGGGCAGCGAGCCGTCGAAGCGCTTGTCGAGCAGCTCGTCGATCTCGGCGGTCTGCGCCTCGTCCTGTGAGATGAGCGACGTGACGACAGTATTCTCGTTTTTCAGCACCCCGCGCTCAGAGAGCCGCTTGATGACCGTGTAGGTCGTCGTCGGTTTCCAGCCCAGGTGCTCGGCGCAGAGCGCGACCAATTCACGGCTCTTGACCGGCTCGTGTGCCCACAGAATTTGGCAAAAGCGGTATTCGCTCTCAAAAATTTTCGGCGTTTCCATCTTGTTCCCTCTCTAATCCGTTAGAGTATATTTGTACACTAACAGATTAGAGTCCTTCTGTCAAGCCCTTTTGCGCTCAAATTTAGTTAAGTCTTACTTGACAAGCATCTATTCCCTCCTTATAATAATTCATATCGCACAAAAAGCTCCGCGCAGGAGCTTTTTTTATGTTTTGAGAAAGAGAGTGTCATCCCATGTCGAAAAAAGCCAATCCTGCGGCGCTGCTGCCGATCTTAGTGTTCCTTGTCCTGTATCTGGGCCTCGGCCTTGTCTTTGAGTATGTGCTCAAAATTCCGATGGGATTTTATTCCATCCCCATCGTCGTCATCTTCCTCATCGCGCTGCTCGTGGCCTGCTGCCAGAACCGCGCGCTGTCGTTCGACGAAAAGCTCACGCTGATGGGCCATGGCGTGGGCGATAAGAACATCATCACGATGCTGCTCATCTTCTTAGCCGCGGGTATGTTCGTCGGCGTCGTGGGCCGCTCGAGTGCGGAGAGCGTTGCGTACTTCATGCTCTCGATCATCCCGTCGAAATTCGCCGTGGCGGTGCTGTTCGTCGTAAGCTGCTTTGTCTCCACCGCGATGGGCACGAGCGTCGGCACCATCACGCTCATCGTCCCCATCGCCATCCCCATCGCCGCGGCGAGCGGCTATTCCCTGCCGCTGTGCGTCGCGTCCGTCATGGGCGGGGCAATGTTCGGTGACAATCTGAGCTTCATTTCCGACACGACCATCGCCGCCTGCAACGGGCAGGGCTGCGCGATGAAGGATAAATTCCGCGAAAATTTCCACATCGCCTTCCCCGCCGCGCTCGCGTCGCTCGCACTCATCCTCGTGCTGACGCTCCACGCCGACGTGACACCTGCGGAGATTCCGCCCTACAACCTCATTCAGATCATCCCCTATGTGCTCGTGCTCATCGGCGGCATCATCGGTATCAACGTCTTTGTCGTGCTGCTCATCGGTATCGTATCCGGCGCGGTCATCGCGCTCGCGACCGGCGCGACGGGGCAGACCGGCATCCTCGCAGTCAAGGCCCTGCTCGAAAACATGGGCAGCGGCGCGGCCGGGATGTTTGAAACCTCGATGGTCGCGATCTTAGTTTCCGCCATCTGTGCGCTGATCCGTGAGTACGGCGGCTTTGAGGCACTGCTCGGCTGGATCAGAAAGGCGTTTCGCGGCAAGCGCGGCGGCCAGATCGGCATGGGCCTTCTCGTCGGCGCGATGGACATTGCCACCGCGAACAACACCGTCGCCATCGTTATGGCGAACCCCATCGCCAAGGAGATGAGCGAGGAATACGGCATCACCCCGCGCAAGGCCGCGTCGATCCTTGACACGTTCTCCTGCATCTTTCAGGGCATCATCCCCTACGGCGCGCAGATGCTCGTCGCGATCTCCGCGGCGCATGAGCTCGGCTATCAGATCTCGGCGTTCGACATCATCCCAAACCTCTTCTACCCCTATCTTCTGGCGGTGAGCTCATTCTTCTTCATTGCGATCGACAGCAAGAAGAAGGCGTGACTGATGGTTGACCATAATCTGCTTCAGTGCAAAAAGCTCTTTCTTTTCGACCTCGACGGTACGCTGTACTTGGGCGACCGGCTTTTTCCCGGCGTCCGCGAGCTGCTCTCTGCCATCCGCGCACGCGGCGGGCAGTACCGCTTTCTGACAAACAACTCCTCGCGCAGCGTGGAGGCCTACGTCGAGAAGTTCACACGCCTCGGCGTCGTGACGGAGGCGGGCGATTTTCTCACCTCGGTCGACGCGCTGATTCACTATCTCCGCGAGCACGGCGGAGAAGACCGACGCTATTACGTCTGCGGTACGGAGTCGATGAAATCACAGCTCCGCGCGGCGGGCTTTACCGTCGCAGAACGACGTGAGGACGCGAACGCGCTCCTGATGGGCTTCGACACCGAGCTGACCTTTCAAAAATTAGAGGATGCCTGCATCCTGCTCGGTCAGGGCGTTCCCTACGTTGCGACAAATCCCGACTGGGTCTGCCCCACGGCCTACGGCTTCGTGCCCGATTGCGGCAGCGTGTGCGAAATGCTCTGGCGCGCGACATCCCGCCGCCCCATCGTCATCGGCAAGCCCGAACCACTGATGCCGCAGCTCGCGATGCTCGAGGCGGGCGTTTCCGCGCAGGAAACACTGCTCGTGGGCGACCGCATCTACACGGATATCGCCAGCGGCGCGAACGCGGGCATCGACACGCTGCTCGTCCTCTCTGGCGAGACGAAGGAAGAAGACCTCCCCACCGCTGACCCACAGCCGACATTCGTTCTGCCGGACGTCGCCGCACTGCTGAACATCTTAGAATCTTAAAAAGGAAGACCTATGGCAAACATCATCGAAATCCACGATTTTTCCAATCCCGCGCTCGATGTCTACGCGCGCCTGACCGAAAACCAACTGCTCAATCGCGCGGACCCCGACAACGCGCTCTTTGTCGCGGAAAGTCCGCTCGTCATCGGCCGTGCACTGGATGCGGGCTGTGAGCCGGTGTCGTTCCTGATGCAGCGGCAGCATACGCAGGGCAAGGGGCGCGAAATTCTCGCCCGCTGCTGTCAAGATATTCCGGTTTACACCGCTGATGAATCCGTGCTGACGCAGCTCACAGGCTTTCACCTGACGCGCGGCATGCTCTGCGCCATGCGGCGGCCGAAGCCCCAAAGCGTCGAGGACGTCTGCCGCGATGCGCGGCGCCTCGTCGTGCTCGAAAACGTGATGAATCCGACGAACATCGGCGCGATCTTCCGCTCCGCCGCCGCGCTCGGCATGGACGCGGTGCTGCTCACGACTGCGGGCAGCGATCCGCTCTATCGCCGCGCCTCGCGCGTCAGCATGGGAAATGTGTTCCTCATCCCGTGGACCTACCTGCCCGAAAGCGGCGACTGGACGCAGCTGCTGCGCGATCTCGGCTTCCGCACCGTCGCGATGGCACTGCGCAACGACTCCGTGCGGCTCGACGATCCGCGCCTTGCCGCCGAAGAAAAGCTTGCCATCGTCATGGGCACGGAGGGTGACGGGCTCGCGTCCTCGACCATCGCGAGCTGCGACTACACGGTCAGGATCCCGATGTACCACGGCGTCGACTCGCTCAATGTCGCCGCAGCGAGCGCCGTGGCGTTCTATGAGCTGGGACTTCTCCCGCTGAACGAAAAGGAGGACTGACATGCTGAACAATACCGGCTTCGACCTCTGGGCCGACGGCTATGACAAGAGCGTCGGCCTCTCCGACGAGAACGACCGCTACCCCTTTGCGGGCTACCGCGCCATGATGAACGCGCTCTATCAGCGCGTGCTCACGCAGAGCGGGCGTGATGTGCTGGACATTGGCTTCGGCACAGGCGTTTTGACCTCGCGGCTCTACGAGCAGGGCTGCCAAATCTATGGGCAGGACTTTTCCGCGCGCATGATCGAACTGGCGCAGGCCAAAATGCCGGACGCGCGGCTCTATCAGGGCGATTTTTCCAAAGGCCTTGTGCCCGAGCTTTGCGTACGGCAGTACGACGCCATCGTCGCGACCTACTCGCTCCACCACCTGACGGACGCGCAGAAAATCGACTTTCTGCGCGCACTCCTGCCGCTTTTGAAGCAAGACGGCTGTATTTTCATCGGCGACGTCGCCTTCCGCACGCGTGAAGAGCTCGAAGCGTGTCGAACTGCGGCAGGGGAGGATTGGGACTCAGATGAAATTTACTTCGTCTACGGCGAACTCCGTCCCCACTTCCCCACGCTGACGTTTGAATCCTTCTCCCACTGCACCGCACTCCTGACGCTGCGAAAATAATTCCCCGGGAAATACGATAAAAAGCCTCTGTATGGTCAACCCATACAGAGGCTTTTCTGTGAAGCATTATTCCTTTTCAGTCATCCAAATGGTCGAGAATCGCCGCAATCAGCTGCTCCTTGCCCGTGCCCTTTTCGGCAGAGAACGGAATGACGAGCTCATCGTCGCGCAAACTCAGCGTCTCGCGAATTTGGGCAAGATTCGGCTCGATCTCGCGCGCTTTGAGCTTGTCGAGCTTGTTCGCCACGATCACGACGGGACAGCCCGTCTGCACGAAGTAGTCGTGCATCGTCACGTCGTCCGCCGTCGGCTTGTGCCGCGCGTCGACGATCTGCACACCGAGGTGAATGAGCCCCGCAGACTGGAAATAGTTTTCCATCAGCTTGCCCCAGCGGTCGCGCTCGGTCTTGGAGACCTTGGCGTAGCCATAGCCCGGCAGGTCGACGAGGTAGAGCTTGCCGTCGATCTTAAAGTAGTTGATCTGCGAGGTCTTGCCCGGGGACGCACCCACGCGGGCAAAGTTCTTGCGGTTGACGAGCCGGTTGATGACGGACGATTTGCCGACGTTCGACCGCCCCGCAAACGCGAGCTGCGGCATCCCGTCGCGCACGAACTGCTTTTCCGACGCCGCCGAGAGGATGAATTCGACCTTGTTGAAGTTGATCGCCATGGTTTTCGTTTCCTTTCAGCTCATTTCGCCCGCACGCAGCGCGCTGTGCGCGCTCTCCTGCACGGGAGGAAGATAGCTCTCGTGCGCGGCAGCGGTGCATTTTTCGGGCAGCACCAGCGCTTCGGCAAAGACGGCGTCCACCGTCTCGACCGGTACAAAACGCAGCTTTTCGCGCACCAGCGGGTCGATCTCGTCGAGGTCCTTTTCATTCTCCTTCGGGAGAATGACCGTATGTACGCCCGCGCGCAGCGCGCCCATTGTCTTTTCGCGCAAGCCCCCGATGGCGAGCACACGGCCGCGCAGCGTGATCTCGCCCGTCATGGCGACATCGCGGTGTACCGCCTGCCCCGTCAGCGCGGAGAGCACCGCTGTCGCGATGGCGATACCGGCGCTGGGTCCATCCTTGGGGATGGCCCCCTCAGGGAAGTGGATATGGATGTCCTTCGTCTTGTAGAAGTCCGGCGCGATGCCGAGCTCCTGCGCCCGCTGGCGCAGGCACGAGAGTGCCGCGCGGCAGCTCTCCTGCATCACGTCGCCCAGGTTGCCCGTGAGCTCGACCTTGCCGCTGCCATCCATCACGCCGACCTCGACGGGCAGAATTTCGCCGCCCACCTCGGTCCACGCAAGGCCGTTCACCACGCCGACAAGGTCCTTTTCGGGGATCTTCTCCTGTGCAGCACGCGGCGTACCGAGGAAGTCCTTGATGTTCTTCTCTGTCACGGTGACTCGCTTTACATCGCTTGTAGCAAGCTGCATTGCCGCCTTGCGGCAGATTTTGCCGAGCTGACGCTCGAGCGAACGCACGCCGCTCTCGCGCGTGTAGAGCGCGATGGCCGCGCGGATGGCGCTCTCGTCCACGCGCAGGCTCGAGGCCGTCAGCCCGTGGGCCTGACGCTCCTTGGGCAGCAGGTGCCGCTGCGCAATCTGCACCTTCTCCTCGTCCGTGTAGCTGGGGATTTCAATGATCTCCATGCGGTCGAGCAGCGGGCGCGGAATGGTGTCGAGCGTGTTGGCCGTCATGATGAACATCACGCGGCTCAGATCGACGGGAATTTCAAGATAGTGGTCGCGGAAGGCGTAGTTCTGCTCGCTGTCGAGCACTTCGAGAAGTGCGCTCGCGGGGTCGCCGCGCCCGTCGCTTCCCATCTTGTCGACCTCGTCGAGCACGAGCAGCGGATTCATCGAGCCGCTGCGGGAGATAGCCTCGATGATGCGGCCGGGCATCGCGCCGATGTAGGTCTTGCGATGGCCGCGGATATCCGCCTCGTCACGCACGCCGCCGAGCGACAGCCGCGCGACCTTGCGGTTCATCGCCTTGGCGACCGACAGTGCGATCGACGTCTTACCGACGCCCGGAGGGCCGACGAGACATAAAATCTGCCCCTTCGCCTCGGGGTTGAGCTGGCGCACGGCGATGAACTCTAAAATGCGCTCCTTGACCTTCTGCAAGCCGTAGTGGTCGCGGTCAAGAATCTTGCGCGCGGCGTCCACGCTGGCGCGCTCCTTCGTCTCCTCGCCCCAGGGCATTTCCATGCAGGTGTCGAGATAGTTGCGCAGCACACTCGCCTCGGCGCTGCCGAACGGCTGCTTGGCGAGCTTGTCCACATCTTTCAGCAGCTTGCGCTCCACTTCTTCGCTCAGGTGCGCCTTGCTGATCTTCTCGCGGTACTCGTCGAGTTCTTCGTCCTCCCCGCCCTCACCGATCTCGTTCTGTAAGACCTTGATCTGCTCACGCAGGACAAAATCCTTCTGAATTTTTCCGACGCGGGAGCGGACCTTGCTTTCAATGTCCTGCTCCATGGCGGTAACTTCGATCTCGCGGCGCAGAATCTCGTTCATGCGCTGCAATCTCGGCAGCGGGCGCAGCTCGTCGAGGATATCCTGTTTGTCCTGATAGCGCAGGTTGAGCTGCCGGGCAATAAAATCGGCGAGATAGCCGGGATCGTTCGTCGACAAAATGGCGGCGTAGACATCGTCCGGCAATTTCTGCGCGAGCTCGGCATATTCCGTCACGCTGGCGTAGGTCTGGCGCAGCATCGCCTCCGTCCGCTTGCTATGGCGCGAGGTGGCCGGCTCATCGATGAGCTCGACCTGCGCCTGCAAAAACGGCTCGCGCTGCCACAGCCGCTTGAGGCGGGCGCGGCACGCGCCCTCCATCATCACGCGCAGCACGCGGTCGGACACGCGCAAGATCTGCGTCACGCGCGCGACCGTGCCGATCTCGTACAGGTCTTTTTCCTCCGGCTGCTCCACGCCGATCTCACGCTGGGTGACGAGAAAGATCTCCTCCCCGTTTTCCATGGCGCGCTCAAGCGCATGCACGGAGATCGGACGCTCGAGGTCAAAGCTCGTGTTCATGCGCGGGAACACATTGAGCCCGCGCATGGCAATGACCGGAAGATTTTTTGTTACAGGTTCCATGGGGTTTCTCCTTATGAAGCGGAGTCTGCCGGCAGCGACGGCTGCGGTTCCTCCCCTTCTTTCTCTGTGCGGTGGGAAATTTTCGGCTGTTCCGTCCCCTCCACGCAGCCCGGCGTGATGGTCACGCGGTCGATCGTGCGGTCGGACGGGATGTCGTACATCACGTTCATCAGCAGGCCCTCCATTACCGCGCGCAGGCCGCGCGCGCCGATCTTGCGCTCAATGGCCTTGTCGGCGATCGCTTCGAGCGCCTTGGGCTCGAACGTGAGCTCGGCGTCGTCGTAAGAAAACAGCTTTTGATACTGCTTGACGAGCGCGTTTTTCGGCTGGGTCAGGATCTTGACAAGGTCGTCGCGCGTCAGCGCGTCGAGCGCCGTGATGACCGGCAGTCTGCCGACCAGCTCGGGGATGATGCCGAACTTCAAGATATCGTGCGGCTGCACCTCGCGTAAAATCTTGCTTTCATCCACGTCGTTTTTGCTCTTGAGCTCCGCGCCGAAGCCCATCGACTTGCGGTCGAGACGGCTCTCGATGATCTTCTCGATGCCCTCGAACGCGCCGCCGCAGATGAAGAGGATGTTGTGCGTGTCGATCTGGATGAACTCCTGATGCGGGTGCTTGCGGCCGCCCTGCGGCGGGACGTTGGCAACCGTGCCCTCGACGATTTTCAGCAATGCCTGCTGCACGCCCTCGCCGGAGACGTCGCGCGTGATGGAGGTGTTCTCGCTCTTGCGGGCGATCTTGTCGATCTCGTCGACATAGATGATTCCGCGCTCGGCGAGCTCCACGTCGTAATCCGCCGCCTGAAGCAAACGGAGCAGAATGTTTTCCACATCGTCGCCGACGTAGCCCGCCTCGGTGAGGGTCGTCGCGTCCGCGATGGCGAACGGCACCTTCAGAATGCGGGCGAGCGTCTGGGCAAAGAGCGTCTTGCCGCTGCCGGTGGGGCCGAGGAGCAGGATGTTGCTCTTTTGCAGCTCCACCTCGTCGTCGCCGCCGAAGAAGATGCGTTTATAGTGGTTGTAGACGGACACGGACAGCGCGACCTTGGCCGCCTCCTGCCCGATGATATACTGGTCGAGCACCTCGCGAATTTCGCGCGGCGTGGGGATGGAGTCGGGCGCTTCCAGACCGTCGTGCGGCTCATAGCCGTCCTCCAGCACGTCCATGCACAGGCGGACGCACTCATCGCAGATGCGCACGCCCGGCCCCTGGATCATGCGGTGCACTTCGTGCTCGCTCTTGCCGCAGAACGAGCAGCGAAGCTCTTTTTTCCTATCTTCACTCATAAGTCAAACTGTCCTTATCTCTTGTAAATGACCTTGTCCACAAGGCCGTAGGCCTGCGCCTCATCCGCCGTCATCCAGTGGTCGCGCTCGGAGTCGAGCTTGACCTGCTCGGGCGTCTTGCCGGTGTTCTCGGCCAGGATCTTATTCAAGCGCTGCTTGATGCGCAGGAAGTGCTCCACGTCGCTCTCCATATCCGTGACCTTGCCCTGCGTACCGGCGGAGGGCTGGTGGATCATAATCTCCGCGTTCGGCAGCGCAATGCGCTTGCCCTTGGCGCCGGACGAGAGCAGGAACGCGCCCATGCTGGCGGCGAGGCCGACGCAGATGGTGGACACGTCGCACTTGATATACTGCATCGTGTCGTAAATCGCCATGCCGGCCGTCACACTGCCGCCGGGGGAGTTGATATAGAGCTGGATGTCCTTGTCGGGGTCCTTGGCCTCGAGGAATAAAAGCTGCGAAACGATCAGGCTCGCGGTCGCATCGTTGACCTCTTCGCCGAGGAAAATGATGCGGTCTTCCAGAAGGCGGGAGAAAATATCGTAAGAGCGCTCGCCGCGGTTGGTCTGTTCAATGACGTAAGGGACTAAACTCATCTTGGTAACCTCCTTGTTCATACCCTGTTCAAAAAATTGGTATGTACACAATCAACCACAAATGGCAGGCATTTGTGGTTGATCGTCGTTTCTATCTATTATGGCCGCTTTGCCGATTATTCAGCCTTTTCTTCTTCCTTCTTGGCGGACTTTTTGGCAGCGGTCTTCTTGGCGGGCTTTTCCTCGCCTTCAGCGGCTTCGCCCTCGGCTTCCTTCTTGGGAGCCTTCTTCTTTTCGATCTTCGCGCTGTCCACGACGACGCTGATGGCCTTGTCGCGGATGATCTGCGTGCGGACGGACATGGCGTCAAGATACTTCTTGAGCTCGTTGACGTCCATGCTGTACTTCTCAGCAAGGTCGTTGTACTGCTTTTCGACCTCCTCGTCGGTGGCCTCGAGCTTCTCTTCCTTGATGATGGCATTCACGGCGAGGTCCATGCGCACCTGACGGGTCGCGGGCTCCTTGCCCTCCTCCAGGAACTTGGCTTCATCCATGTTGGTCATCTTGCAGTACTGGTCATAGGGGATGCCCTGAGACTGTAAGCGCTGCTTGAACTCCTCGAGGAAGCGGGCGCACTGCTCATCGATGAGCGCATCGGGGATGTCGCACTCGATGTTCGCGGCGACCTTCTCCATCAGCTCGTTCTCGACGGCATACTTGGCGGACTGCTCGCGCTGCTCGGTGATCTCGCGCTTGATGCTGTCCTTGAGCTCCTTGAGCGTGTCGTACTCGGACACGTCCTTGGCAAAGTCGTCATCAAGCTTGGGAAGCTCCTTGCACTTGATCTCCTTGGCCTTGACGTGGAAGACGACCTTCTTGCCGGCGAGGTCCTTGTGATAATCCTCGGGGAAGGTGATGTCGAGATCCTTCTCTTCGCCGGCCTTCATGCCGATGACCTGATCCTCAAAGCCGGGGACGAAGCTGCCGGAGCCGAGCTCGAGCTCGTAATTCTCGCCCTTACCGCCCTCGAACGCTTCGCCGTTGTCGAAGCCCTCGAAGTCGATGACGGCGATGTCGCCCTTCTTGGCCTTGCGGTCGACGGAGACGAGGCGGGCGTTGCGCTCGGCCATCTCATTGAGGCGCTCCTTGACATCGTCGGCGCTGACCTTGATCTCTTCCTTCTCAGCCGTCAGGCCCTTGTACTCACCGAGCTTGACCTCGGGATACACGGCAACGGTCGCCTTGAAGGTGAAGCCGTTCTCGTCGATCTTGTCGTCCACGATCTCGATCTCGGGATAGCCGACAACATCGAGGCCACTCTGGCCGATGGCCTGCGTATATGCCTCGGGCAGGGCGATGTCAACGGCATCGCTGTAGAAAACGCCCGCGCCGTAGAGCTTTTCGATCATCTTGCGGGGGGCCTTGCCGGGGCGGAAGCCGGGAATGCTGAGCTTGCCGCGGGCCTTGGCGTAGGCCTTGGCAACGGCGGCTTCAAATTCCTCCGCGCCGACCTCGACGGTCACCGCGACTCTGCTCTTTTCCAGCTTTTCAACATTTTTGACAGTCATGATTTCTTTTTCCTCCGTTTAACATCAGATAATGATGCTTTTGCAAAGTGGAATTATACCATAGCTTCCTCAAAATTTCCACCCTTTTTTGCATCAATTTATGTCTTAATTGCAAATTTTTACAGGCTGAAAGGCGACATAATCCGCCGCGATCAGCGCATATTCGGTTTTTTCGCGCATCCCCTCGAACGCGCGGCGGTGCGTGTAGCCGTGCAGATGCCCGTAATAGCAGCGCTCGACCTCGTATTTGTCGAGAAGCTCGAGCATCTCGGGACACTTGTAGCCCTGATAGATGGGCGGATAGTGCAGAAAGCAGTAGATGGGCTTCCCCTCCGCCGCCTTGAGCGACGCTTCAAGCCGCAGCGCCTCGCGCGCGAGCATCTTGCCCGTGTGCGTCCCCGCGGCGTCCTCTTCATAAAACCAGCCGCGCGTGCCGCAGATGGCGTGGTCGCCGTAGAAAAAGGCGTTGTTGTAGAGGATATCGAGCGTTGTGATGTCGTGCTCGGCGAAGAACTTTTTCATCTTCGACGCCGTACCCCACCAGTAGTCGTGGTTGCCCTTTAAGAGGATCTTCCTCCCCGGCAGCGCGTCAATAAACTGAAAATCCGGCAGCGACTGCTCGAGCGACATGCCCCACGAGATATCCCCCGCGATGACGATGACGTCGTCATCGTTCAGCTTGGAAAAATTCTCCTGAATGCGCTCGACATAGTTCGCCCACTTGGGGCCGAACACGTCCATGGGCTTATTCGTGCCGAGCGATAAGTGCAGGTCGCCGATCGCGTATAATGCCATCGCGTGCCTCCCTTCCAAAGTCAGATCAAAATGCGTTTTCGATGTAGGCGATGCGCGTGTTGCCCGCGCTGTGGCGCACATCGGTGTAGACCTCCGCCACGTCAAAGCGGGCGGGCACATCCAGCTCGCGCTCGCTCAAGTACAAAAGCGCCGCGGCACGCAGCTTTTCCTGCTTTTTCACCGTGACGTACTCGCGCGGCGCACCGTACTGCAAATTTGTGCGCAGCTTCACCTCGACGAACAGCAGCACGCCGTCCTTCTCGGCGATGAGGTCGATCTCGCCGAAGCGGCAGCGCCACTCTCGTTCCACGATGCGGCAGCCGCGCTCGCTCAGATACTTTTCGACCAGCGCCTCGCCCCAGTCGCCGTCCTGCTTCGTGCTCATCGCCGCGCCTCCCACTTTTTGAGGAACGTCATGCGGTGCACGGGGCTCGGGCCGTACTGATCGAGCATCTGGTAGTGGAGCTTTGTGCCGTAGCCCTTGTGCCTGGCGAACTGATACTCGGGATACATCGGGTCGAGCACTTCGACCACATAATGGTCACGGCTGACCTTCGCCAGCACGCTCGCCGCGGCGATGGATAAGCTCGCGCCGTCCCCGCCGACGATGGTCTCGTGCGGCGTGGTGATCTTCGCCGATGCACCATGGTCGCGGTTGCCGTCGATGAGCGCGTAGTCCGCCGGAACCTCCAGCGCGTCGATGGCAAGCTGCATCGCCTTCATGCGCGCGCTGAGAATGTCCGTCGCATCGATCTCGCTTGCGTCGACAGACGCGACGGCGCAGGCGACGGCTTTCTCGAAAATAACAGGGAAAAGCGCCTCGCGCTTTTTCTCCGTCATCTTCTTGGAGTCATTCAGCCCCTCGATCTCACAGCCCTCCGGCAGGATGACCGCAGCGGCATACACCGGCCCCATCAGCGGCCCCGCGCCCGCCTCGTCCACACCGCAGACGGCAGAAAAGCCCGCCGCGCGGGCTTTCTCCTCAAAATGCAGGTTGACGCTCATGTGCGCTCACCCTCCGGCGGGAATTCGAGCGTAAAGCGGCCGAGCTTGCCGCCGCGGAACTCGTCGAGCAGGATACGGCTCATGCGCTCGGTGTCGACCTCGCCGCCGGAGATCAGAAAGCCGCGCTTGCGCCCCGCCTTTTCGAGCAGTGCATAGCCGTCGTCCTCTTCCGAAACGGTGAGCTTGTAGCGCTCCTCGATGGCCTTGGGATAATTTTTGCCGAGGTAATCCATCAGGCGCATGGCGAGCTCTTCGATGTCGATGACCTCGTCGCGGATCGCGCCGGTGAAGGCTAAACGCACGCCGACGCTGCTGTCCTCAAATTTCGGCCACAGGATGCCTGGCGTATCAAGGAGCTCGAGCGTCTTGTCGACCGGCACCCACTGCTTCGTGCGCGTGACGCCGGGGCGGTCCTCCGCCTTGGCGCTCTTGCGGCCGGAGACCTTGTTGATAAACGTCGACTTGCCAACGTTCGGGATGCCGAGTACCATCACACGCAGCACGCGGCCGATCTGGCCCTTGGCCTCGTAAGAGGCGATCTTATCGTGCAGCAGCGTGCGCACGGCGGAAGAAAACTGCTTCACGCCCCCGCCCTGCTTCGCGTCCGTTTCGATGACGGCGCAGCCGAGCGAGCGGAAATACGCCGCCCACTTTTTCGTCATCTCCGGGTCGGCCTGATCGACGCGGTTCAAAACGATCAAACGGGGCTTGCCCGCCGTCAGTTCGTCCACATCGGGGTTGCGGCTGCTCATCGGGATGCGCGCGTCCAGAATTTCGCACACGGCGTCCACGTTGCCGAGCTCCGCCGTGATCATGCGGCGGGTCTTGGTCATGTGCCCCGGAAACCAGCTCAGAGAATCCAACTGCATTTGCTCGTCCCCCTTTACTGCAAAAGGCCGATGCGGCCAAACTCGCGCTGCTCGGTCAGATAGTCGCGTCCCGGGAAGACGAGGAACACCGCCTTGCCGATCAGAAGGCGCGTGTCCACCGTGCCGAGCGAGGAATCGCGGCTGTCGCTCGAATGGTTGCGGTTGTCGCCCATAAGGAAGACTTCGCCCTCCGGCACGGTAAGCGGGAACACGGTGCCCTCTTCGCGATAGGTGTAGTCGTTGATGTAGTCCTCGTCCAGAAGCTCGCCGTCCACATAGACCTGACCCAAGTTAAAGTCGATGTCCACGGTCTGGCCCGCGGTGGCGATGACGCGCTTGACGATGGGCTTCGAGTCAAAGGTCTCCTTGCGCGCGATGACGATATCGCCGACCTGATAGTCGCCGCAGAGCAGCGAGTTGACGACGAGAAGCCGGTCGCCGTCCTGCAGCGTCGGGATCATTGACGGGCCGGAAACGCCCATCAGCCGCACAAGAAACGTAAACACCAGCACAACGACCAGCAGCGCCGAGACGAGAGACGAGACCGTCTCATACACGTCGCGTCCGGGGATCTTTTCCACGATCTCCTCCTGCGGCTGCTCGCTGATCTCCATTTTCTGATCAAATTCGTCCATTTCGGTCTCCTGAACCCAGCGCCGCGCAGCGGCGGACTAACAGTCTCTCTCTGCGGCAAAATGCGCCTGATTTTCTAATGTATTATTGTAGCACGCTTTTTGAAAAAGGCAACAAAAAAAGCATGGCGGAAACGCCATGCTTTTTTGTTCTCAAAGAATCTGCCTTACAGCTTCTCGCGGATCTTGGCAGCCTTACCGACGCGGCCGCGCAGGTAATACAGCTTGGCGCGGCGAACATAACCGCTGCGCACGGTCTCGACCTTCTCGATGAGGGGGGAGTGGATGGGGAACACCTTCTCGACGCCGACGCCGTAGGCAAGACGACGAACGGTGAAGGTCTCCTCAAGACCGCCGTGCTTCTTCGCGATGACGATGCCCTCGAAGACCTGGATACGCTCGCGGGAGCCTTCCTTGATCTTGACATGAACGCGGACGGTATCGCCGACGTTGATGACGGGCATTTCCTTTTTCAGCTGCTGGGATTCGAGCTCTTTGATGAGATCCATGGATATTTTCCTCCTATTTATAGGCGTTCTTGACCGCTTTTCTTCGGCGCTGTCGGGACTCTTTCACCCGCGCACGGCAGAGGACCGCCCTTTTCAAGCTATGGTAGCATATCACATCCCCAACGGGAATGCAAGCATTATTTGCAAAACACGGCAGAAATCAGCGGAAAACGTTCATTTCCGCGTCGTAGACCTCTTTTCGGCGCACGCGAACAAAGTCCGGCGCGATCTCCGGCAGGTGCCGCGCGACCGCCGCGCCGATCAGCGCGGGGTTGAGGCCCGGGTCCTGCGCGGCGACGACCGCATCGGCGAGGATCACGCCCTCCCCCTCCGTCAGCGTGAGCGAGCGGATGAGCGGCGCAATGTTGAGCTCGGTCATGCCCTTGTGCTTCGTGCGCTTTTCGACAAAGATCTCCTCCTGCGTAAAAAACTCGCGGATGCGCTCGCACGCACCCTCGGGCACGCCGTTGTCGTATTCCATTTCGAGCTGCGCGCGCAGGTTGACCATCTCGCGCACAGGGCGCGTCACGCTATAGCAGTCCAGCACGCGAAGGCCCGCGGGCATACCGGTGTTCAGTGCCTCGGCCACACCCTCGCCCGTGCTGTCCTCCACACTTTCAAAGTCCAGAATTTCGCAGTCGCTCGACTGCCCCACGGGCAGCGGCAGCACGATGGACAAAATGGGGTGCGGGTGGAAGCCGTTGGAGTGCTTGATAGAAAGGCCCGCGCGCGGGAACACGCGCTGGAACGTGCGCATCACGTCGAGATGTGAAATGTAGGACGCCTGATGCTCCTTGACAAAAACCAGCCGCAATTTAGACATCGCATTTCCCTCCCACCAGGCAGTTTGCGCCGCAGGCGTTGCAGTGCGTGCGGCAATCCGGCGTCGTCACGCCCTCATAGCTCAGCGCGTGCTCGCGCTTCAGATACCCCGGTGCAACGCCGCAGGAGATCATGCTCCACGGCAGAATTTCATCCTCGCTGCGGCGGCGGTTGGCGTAAAAGTGCGGGTCAAGACCGCACTCCTCAAAGGCCTCCATCCAGCGGTTCAGATCAAAATAGTCCTCCCACGCGCTGAGCGTCTCACCCTTGCGCCACGCGGTCTCGATGACCTTGCCGAGCCGGCGGTCGCCGCAGGAGATGACCGCCTCCATAAAGCTCGTGGGCGAGGGGTGCCAGTTGTACGTGACGGACTTGGTGTTCATCGCCTCGCGCAGGAGCTTGACGCGGCGCTCGTACTCTTCAATGGGGATCTGCGGCTCCCACTGGAACGCCGTATGCGGCTTTGGCACGAACCACGAGGTCGAAACCGTGATGCGCACGCCGCGCGTCTTGTTGAGTGCGCTTTCGCGCCAGGCGTGCATGACATGGGCCGCGATGTCGGCAATGCCGAGCACGTCCTCGTCCGTCTCGGTCGGAAGGCCGAGCATGAAGTAGAGCTTGACCGCGCTGTATCCGCCCGCAAACGCGCGGCGGCAGGATTCGAGCAGATCTTCCTCCGTCAGATTCTTGTTGATGGCGTCGCGCAGTCTCTGCGTGCCCGCCTCGGGTGCAAACGTGAGGCCGGTCTTTCTGCCCTTTTGCAAGCGCTCCATCAGTGCCATGGAGAAGTTGTCCGCGCGCAGCGACGGCAGCGCAAGCGTCACGTGCCGCTGGGCACAGAAGTCCTCTAAGTCGTCGCACAGCTCGACAAGGTGCGGATAGTCGGACGTCGAGAGCGACGAGAGCGTCATATCCTGATAGCCCGAGTCCTCGACGGCTTCAACGGCGTAGCCGCGCAGCAGCTCCTCCGAGCGGTTGCGCACGGGACGGTAGACATACCCCGCCTGACAGAAGCGGCAGCCGCGGATGCAGCCGCGAAACAGTTCGAGCGACACACGGTCCTGCACGATCTCGGTCGAGGGAACGATGGTCTTGGTCGGATAGTAGGCCTTGTCCATGTCCCGCATGATGCGCTTTAGGACGACCTTGGGCGCACCCTCGTTTGCCGTGATGGACTTGACCGTGCCGTCGTCGTTGTAGGCAACGTCGTAAAGGCTCGGCACATAGACGCCCGGGATCTGCGCGGCGCACACGAGAAACTCGTGCTTGCTCCAGCCCTCTCGCCGCGCCTGACGGTGCAGCTCGATGAGCTCGACATCCATCTCCTCGCCCTCGCCGATAAGAGCAAGATCGATAAAATCCGCGATGGGTTCGCAGTTGTACATCGCCGTGCCGCCCGCGACAACGAGCGGTGTGAGCGCCGTGCGTTCGCTCGCGTGCAGCGGCACGCCTGCTAAGTCCAGCATGTCGACCATCGCGGGGAACGCCATCTCATAGCCAATGGAAAAGGCGATGATGTCAAAATCCTTGATCGGGTCAAACGATTCGAGCGCGTAGAGCGGGATGTTCGCATTTCGCATCTCCTGCTCCATGTCGCCCCAGGGGGCGAAGCAGCGCTCGCACCACACGCCCTCAATATTGTTCATCACACCGTACAGAATGCGCATGCCGAGGTTCGACATGCCGATCTCATACGTGTCGGGAAAGCAGAAGGCGACGCGCGTGTCGACCTTGCTCTTGTCCTTCATGATCGCGTTGAATTCCCCGCCGACATAGCGTGCGGGCTTCTGCACGCGGGGCAAAATGCGTTCCAATCTCTTATCCACAAAAGTTCTCCTCTGAAGTAAGCAGAAATAAAAAGCCGAAAATGGGCACAAACATCCATTCTCGGCTATTCTACACTTTTATTGCGCGACGCGCAAGTCTCAGTTCTTTGAGCGCGCTTAAAAGCAGTGCCAGTGCGGCAAAAATAACGAGCGCGCCGCCGCGCGTCTGCACATAGAGATACACTACCCCGCCCAGCAGCGCAAGTGAACAGAGAACGCCCGCAAGCGCCGCGACCGCGTCGCCCACGAGCGGGCCAAACAACGCCGAGACCGCAAGATTCATCGCGTGCGAGCCGTCGAGCGGCGGGATAGGCAGCAGGTTGAACGCGCAGAGCAGAATGTGCGCGCCAGCGAAGACGAAGCCCTCCACCCACACATAGTGCAGCGAAAACCACGCCGTCAGAACGCCGCAGACGAGGTTCATGCCGCAGCCCGCGAGCGTAACGACAAGCTCACGCCCGTAAGAGAGCCTTTGCGCTCCGCGCGCGTGCAGCACCGCGCCAAACGCGCTGAGACGCAGCCCCTCGATGGGCACGTGGAATGCCTGCAGCGCCAGAAGATGCCCGCACTCGTGCAGCGCGGCGGCCAGCAAAATCGAGAGCACGATCGTCAGCGGGCTCACGATGGCCGCGAGCAGAATGAGCAGCCAGAAGCTCCACGAAACGTAGAGCCCGCGTTCAGGGAACCGCATAGTAAACGGGGTTCAGATACTCTTCCCCGTCGTGCACCTCAAAGTGGAGGTGCGAGCCCGTGGCGTTGCCGGTCGAGCCAACTTTAGCGATCGCATCGCCCTTTTTGACACTCTGTCCCGCGCTCGCGGTGATGGCGCTACAATGGGCGTAGAGCGTTGAAAATCCACCCTCGTGGTTGACCGTCACATAGTTGCCGAGGATATTGCTCTCCCCCACCGTGCCGACGGTGCCGTCGGCAAAGCAGGCGACGGAGGCGCCCTCCTCGCCCGCGATGTCCATGCCGTAATGGAAGCACTCGCCCGCGCCGTTCGGGTCGTCGCGCCAGCCGAACGGCGATGTCACCGTGCCGGACAGCGGCGTCGTGTACGAAAAGCCTAAAATGCGCTGCTCGCCCACGGCGAGTGCGGGCAGCTCCCGCGCGCTCGTGAGGTCGGAGACGTCCTGCTCCGAGACCGTCATGCCGATCAGATTGCCCGAGACCTCCTGCGCCTTGCTCTCGCCGCCAAACACCGCGACATAGGCCTCCGACAGCGAATCGCCCCAGTCCTGCTCGCCGGATGCCGCACGCCCGACCGCGGAAAACGCCGAGATGAAGTCCGCGTCGCGCACCAGCCACTGCCCCAGCGTCCCGCGCAGCGCGCTTAAGTTCCCCGGCATCAGCAGCTTGAGGCCAATGAGCGCCACAAACAGCGCCCCGCAGACGATGAGCTGCACCCAAAGCCGCGGCACTCCCATCTCCTTGCCGCGAGACACGCGCGATGTGCGCGTTCGCGGCGCAACACGCTTCCCGCTCCCGCTGTATGTTGTCCACTGCCGCCGCTTCTTCATGCCGCCCGCCTCCCGTCCATTTCTGCCATAGCCTATGTGGACGAGGAGGAAAAAATACCTCCGCCATGTAGCGGAGGTACTTGAGGCCATTTTATTCTTCCATTTTATACGCCGCGTAGATGTTTCTTCTTGTAAAGTCAGTTACCTTGCCAAACATGACGTCCGGCAGTTTTGTGACGGCGTCCTCGGCCTTGGCGCTCGCGTCGATGAGACCGTTTTCGCGGCAGTAGGACATTGCGCCGTCGTAAGGGCCGGCCTTGCCGGTCTTTCGCAGCTGGGCGACGCGGCGGGAGATGGCCTCGTCGCGCGGCGCGAGCAGCATCGCGAGCTCGCCGACGGTCATTTTATCATCAAGACGCAGCTTGTTGTCGGTAAAGACGATGGCGCGCGTCTTTGCAAGCGCGGCGAGCTTTTCAAACAGTGGATCGTCGCGCCCGACGTCCGTAAACGGGCTCTCCTCCATCAGCTCGCCCACGCTGACGACGCGGTAGCCGTACTCCTTGAGGAGCTCGAGCTGCTTGCCCAGTGCGAACGCGACCGGCGTGCGCTTGGCCATATTGTAGCCGTCCTTCTGGAAGATGATCTGACCGCAGAAGAAGTCCGGGTCCTTTTCGAGCGCCTTGCGCATCGGCTCGACCATCGCGTCGATCTCCGCCTGAAGCGCCGCCTCAGGGTCCTCATGCGTCGAGGGCAGCCAGCCCGCGCCGTCGAACGACGCGGCCATATACTGGTACCCCATGCGCTCGTAGACGTCGTAACTCGTGAAGCCGCCCGCCATCTTGTCGACATAGTGCGGCGGGCGCGCGAGCGTGAGCGTATAGCCGTAGCGCTCACGCATCAGCGTGTCGAGGCGCGTCAGATCCGCGACCGCGGCGTCAAAGCCAGGCAGGTACTCGCGCGCGCCGTAGACAAACGGCTTTTTGCCGAAGATGATGTGGCGGTAGCCGTGGTTTGTGATCTGATGGCCCTCGTCGAGCATGCGGCGGATCAGGCGGTCGTTGTGCACGGCTCCGCCCTTGTCGTCGCAGTGGATATCGGGGTAGTGGTCGAATTTGACGCCGCCCCACGCCGCGCTGCCGAGCTTGCCCGCCTCGTCGGGGTAGTTCTCGCTCGTGTCGCCGATGACGTCGAAGCTGCCCTTTGCGCCGTACTGCGCGAGCGTGTCGAGCAGCACATCCGTCAGTGTTTTGCCTTCAAAGCGGTCGGGCGATGCGGGAAGGCCCATCGGGCCGTCGTCAAACGTCATCGCGCAGATGCGCTCGCCCGTCTTCACGCGCTCGATGCGGCGCGTGTAGCCGACGTAGTGCTTTTCCGCGGGCGTGATGATCTTCTTGACGATCTTCTTTCCCTTTTTGCCGAGTTTAACGATCCATGACATGCCATCCATCCTCCCTGGTGGTAAAGTCCTGCAAGGCGCATTTTACTGTAAAGAGCATTCCATTTACTCGTCTTTTTACGCCTGCGTTTGTCTTCTCTCTTTTGGTCTTCTGGCTTCTCGCTACGCACATTGCGCGGCCACGGCGGCCTTCGACCTGCTTCGCGCCCCGCAGGAGCGCTGCCTTGACGGCGGAAAGCGACAGCTCGTCCGCTTCCAGCACCGTCACGCCGCCGCCGACCTCTTCTGGCACATGTGCGTCGCTGCCCGCAGTGACGGGCTTTTTCCATTTTTGCGCCAGCTCGCGCGCCATGGCGTTGGCGCTTTTGTTCTTGCGGTCGGCACGGCTGTTCCAAATTTCGACGCCGTCAAGCCGGCTCATCACATCGTCGAGCCGGTTCGCGTCTGTGCTGTGCTCAAAGGGATGCGCGATGACCGCCAGCCCGCCCTGTGCGTGAATGGCCGTGACCGACTCGGAAAACTTCCTCGTTTCGATGGGTTCTCTCACAAAGAGACCCAGCAGATGCCCGCGCTCGGTCGAAACCTCGGTCGCGGGGATGACGAGAAAATCGTCGAATTCCGGAACCTCGTCCAGCACGCGGTCGTGGTCGCAGATGGCGACACCGTTCAGCCCGCGCTCGCGCGCAAGCGCAACGATCTCGCTCAGGCTCATGCAGCCGTCGAACGACCGCTCGGAATGAATGTGCAGATCGAGCCGCAGCTCCATGATCCTCTCCCCTTTCTCAGCGCTCAAACAGGCTCTTTTTAAGGTATGCGCGCATGACCTTGCCATCGCCCTTGGCGCTCAAGGCCTCTTTCGCCGTGAAGAAATCGCCGAGACCGCGCAGGCCCTCCTTGACGCGGCCCGCCTTCAGATAGCTCAGTGCAGCGACCGTGTCGTTGAGGAAAAAGCGCATTTTTACACCCGTCCGGTAGTCCTTCGCCGTGTAGGTGACTTGCCCGCCCTGCGCGGCCTGCGCGTAGTGCGCGACGATGGGACTTTGCGCCGCCTCCGTCATCGGGAAACTGCCCCACACGCGGGGGTTGACTTCCAAAATACAGTCCCCTTTGAACTCAACCATGGCAAGGCCTGTAAAGTGAAACGACTTGAGCAGTTCGTAAGCCTCGTCGATCATCTTTTCATCATAAAAGCTCTTGCAGCAGGTCGACGGCCCACCTGTGATCGGATACTCGCGCACGCGGCGGTGGCACAGCGCGCCGAGCAGCTCGCTCTCGCGGCCGAGCAGCAGGCTCACGCCCGCGCCCGCGCCCGTGATCTTCTGCTGCACGATGGGGCTCGGGTCGTAGCGCTGCATCTTTTCCATGATGGCGTCGAATTCCGCCTCGTTGTTCGCCACGTCGTAGCGGTCGGCAGCCTTGAGACCGAACTTTTCTCCGCAGTGCGGCTTGACGACGACGGGATAGCTCTCCGGCGTGCCGTCGTACTCGCACGGCACAGGAATGCCAAGCTCCAGCGCGCGCTGATGCACGCTCTCCTTGTCGTTGAGCGCGTCGAGCGTCTCCTTCGGCGCGATGAGGAAGTTCGCCAGCGCGGCAAACTCCTCCCGACGGGCGGCGACGGTGTTGAGCGTCACCGCGCCGACGCAGAAGAGCACCGGATGCTCGTACTCTTTGAGTATGCTCAGCAGTTTTTCGGCGTAATCCGCATCCGCGCACGCGCCGTCGATCCAGCGGAAATCATCACAGGATTTTGACACCGACACTGCGGGTGCGCTCTTGATGTCCGCCCTTGTCTGCGTCACGACCACGCGGTAGCCCGCGCGGTGCAGCGCACGCACCGCCGCGATGGACGAGCGGTATTTTCCGTCCGTCACAAGCGCTGTTTTCATCTTATCATCACCGCCGTTTTTCTTTTGATCTACCTGTCATGATACCAAACTCCCCCGCAAATTGCAAGAGCACGTGATCCATCGCCTGTATTTCATAAAATGCAGTTTACCATCGAAAAAAGCGATGAAACGCCTTGCTTTTTTCGTCCTCTCATATTATTCTTTTCAAAGTAGAACGACATTCCGGAGGAAACCCGCCTTATGAACGATATCAGCCTCAAGCAGCTTGAAATTTTTGTCGCCGTTGTGGAATACGGCGGCTTCACCCGTGCGGCGGAGGAGCTGTTCTTCAACCAGTCCACCGTGAGCGCGCACATTTCTCTTTTAGAGCAGGCGCTCGGCAAGGAGCTCTTCGTGCGCTCCAACCGCCGCCACGTGCGTCTGACGAAGGAGGGCGAACAGGTCTACCCCATCGCAAGGCGCGTTCTGAATGACTGCGCCGCGCTGCGCACGCTGTTCTCCGACGCGGACAGCGCCCCCGTGGTCGCGCTCGGCGCGTCCACCGTGCCGGGGCAATATCTGGTGCCGGGCTACCTCGCCGCGTTTTTGAAGCGCGAGCCGGAGTTCCGCTACTCTCTGCGCCGCGGCGACAGCGAGCAGGTGCACCGGATGCTTAAATCCCGCCAGATCGCCGTCGGCTTTGTCGGCGCAGTCAGCGAGCCGGAAAATGTGGACTACTTCCCCCTCTACGACGACAGGCTCGTGCTCGCCGCGCCGAACAACGAGCACTACCGCATGCTCAGAGAGCGCGGCGTCTACGGCCGCGAGCTGCTGCTCGAAGAGCCGTTCGTCTCGCGCGAAGAGGGCTCTGGCACGGACACGAGCCTGCAAAACTATCTGCGCACGCTCGGCCTCTCCCACGATATGCTGCATGTCGTGGCGCGCGTGGACGATCCCGAGGCCATCAAGCAGATGGTCTCCGGCGGCGTGGGCGTCGCCGTGCTCTCGGCACTCGCCGTGGAGCAGGAGGTCCAAAACGGCACGCTGCTCGCCTTCGAGATGGACAAAAGCGCGCTCAAGCGCACGATCTATCTCATCACGCTCAAATCGCAGCAGCTCTCCCGCATGGAGCAAAAGCTCGTCGACTTTTTGAAAAGCCCGCACCGCAGGAAGCGCGCCGAAGCGCAGAACTAAGTCAAAAAAAAGGCACGGCAAAAGCCGTGCCTTTCATTTTGTCTTTTACTTCTTCAGAAAGCCGAACAGGCCGTGTTTTTCATACGGCTTGCTCGTCATGGAGACGAAGTCATAGCCGGTCTTGGTGATGGCCTCGCGCAGCTTCGCCTCGTCGATGGGCTCTACGCTGATGATGTCCGCTTCGCCCTTGGAGTGGGAGGCAGAGACTTTCTTCACGGAGAACGCGTTGCGGATGGCGTCGTTGATGTGCGATTCGCACATGCCGCACATCATGCCGTCGATCTTCACTTTGGTTTCGTACATGTTAAGATCATTTCCTTTCATACGGCGCAGGAGACGCGGGTGGATAAGTCCCGCGTCTCCTGTGCTATTTAATGCTGCTTACTGTGACAAGTGCCGTGCATAGCGCAGTGTGCACAGTTACAGCCACAGGAGTTTCTTCCCCTCTTTCTCTGCCGGATAAGATAGGTGGAGATAGCAATGATTATGGCAAGCAGGATAGCAGAGACGATAATCGTCGACAGGTTTGCGGTAACCCAGTTCAACATGGAAATCACTCCTTTCGCAGGGTATCGGTGTTAAGGGGTTAGTGCTTGTCGCTCAGCTTGGTAGCTTCCTTGTAGGGCTTGAAGAGCATGTAGATCATACCGGCGAGGACAACGATGGCCGCGATCAGTCCGATGACGTTCAGGCTGCCGGTGAAGGCGTTGCCGAACTGGTTGATCATCAGGGCAATGAGGTAAGCAAAGCCGCACTGATAGCCGATGGCGAACCAGGTCCACTTCGCGTTGTTCATCTCGCGCTTGATCGCGCCGATGGCCGCGAAGCACGGAGCGCACAGCAGGTTGAACACCAGGAAGGAATAACCGGTGATGCCGGTGAAGGCCGCCGCGATGTTCTGGTAAACGGTCAGGTCACCGCCGCCGTAGAGGATACCGAGCGTACCGACGATGTTCTCCTTGGCGACAAGGCCGGTGATGGAGGCGACAGTCGCCTGCCAGTTGCCCCAGCCGAGCGGGATGAAGATCCAGGCGATCAGGTTGCCGATCTTAGCAAGGATAGAGGAGTCGATCTGATCCTCAGAAAGCATCTGGAACGTGCCGTCGACCCAGCCGAAGTAGGTGGTGAACCACACGAAGATAGTGGAAAGCAGGATGATGGTACCGGCCTTCTTGATGAACGACCATCCGCGCTCCCACATGCTGCGCAGCACGTTGCCGAGGGTCGGCCAGTGGTAGGCAGGCAGCTCCATAACGAAGGGGGCGGGGTCGCCGGAGAACATCTTTGTCTTCTTCAGCATAATGCCGGAGATGATGATGGCAGCCATACCGACGAAGTAGGCGGAGGTGGCGACCCATGCGGCACCACCGAAGATCGCGCCGGCGACCATGGAGATGAAGGGCACTTTCGCACCGCAGGGGATGAACGTGGTGGTCATGATCGTCATACGGCGGTCACGCTCGTTTTCAATGGTACGGGAGGCCATGACGCCCGGAACGCCGCAGCCGACACCGACGAGCATCGGGATGAAGGACTTACCGGAAAGGCCGAACTTACGGAAGATACGGTCGAGCACGAAGGCGATACGGGCCATGTAGCCGCAGGCCTCGAGGAAGGCGAGCATCAGGAACAGGACCAGCATCTGAGGCACGAAGCCGAGCACCGCGCCGACACCGGCGACGATACCGTCGAGGATCAGGCCGTTGAGCCAGTCAGCCGTACCGGCAGCGTCAAGCGCATCGCCGATCAGAACGGGGACACCCGGGACCCAAACGCCGTAGTCAGCCGGGTCGGGCTCGTCAAAGCCGTTCTCTTCGAAGTAGCTGACAGCGTCCACATAGGTCATCTGGACAACATCGTCCATCTTGTCCGCGCCCTCGGGCAGCGCGTCGTAGTAGGCGGTCATCTCATTGATGGCGAGGGTCTCTTCATCCTCAACATCAACAGTGGCAGTGTCTTCGGTGGGCTGGAAGGCCTTGAGCTCTTCGAGCGCCGCGTCGGCGTCGAAGCTCTCGTCTTCCATGTCGAGGCCGACGAACGCGTCAGCCGCTTCGGTCGCGGCGGTGTAATCGTCGCTTGCCTCGCCGTAGGCGGCGGAACCAATGCCCAGCAGGTGCCAGCCATCGCCGAACAGGCCGTCGTTTGCCCAGTCGGTGAAGATGCCGCCTGCGGTGGTTACGGAAACGTAGTAAACCAGCCACATGACCAGTGCGAAGATCGGCAGAGCGAGGATTCGGTTGGTAACGATGTGGTCGATCTTATCCGAGGTGGAAAGACCGGTCTTTTTCTTCTTGACGCAGTCCTTGACCAGACCGCCGATGTACTGATAGCGCGCGTCGGTGATGATGGACTCCGCGTCATCGTCAAGCTCTTCCTCGACAGCGGTGATGAGCTTTTCCAGCTTCTCCAGAACGTCCTTGCCGAACGCGAAGCGGGCAAGCACCTTGCTGTCGCGCTCGAACAGCTTGACAGCGAACCAGCGGCGCTGCGCGGGCTCGGTCACGTCCGCGATCAGCTTTTCGATCTCGGTCAGCGCGTTCTCGATGCTCTCGGAGAACGCATGCTTTGCCGGAGCGTTCTTCGCCGCAGCGGCCTTCTTTGCCGCCTCGACGAGCTCCTTGGTGCCCTCGCCCTTGATGGCTGCGGTCTCAACGACCGGAACGCCAAGCTCCCTGGAGAGCTTCTTGACGTCGATCACGTCGCCGCGCTTCTTGACGATATCCATCATGTTCAGCGCGATAACGACCGGGATGCCCATTTCAAGCAGCTGGGTGGACAGGTACAGGTTGCGCTCGATGTTGGACGCATCAACGAGGTTCATGATAGCGTCCGGCTTCTCGTTTACGAGATAGTCGCGTGCTACGACCTCCTCGAGCGTATACGGAGACAGCGAGTAAATACCCGGCAGGTCAGTGATCGTAACTTCCCTGTCGCCCTTGAACTTGCCTTCCTTCTTCTCGACCGTAACGCCCGGCCAGTTGCCGACATACTGCGTCGCACCGGTCAGATCGTTGAACATGGTCGTCTTGCCGCAGTTCGGGTTGCCGGCAAGTGCCAAACGAATTGACATGTTTGTTCCCCTTTCTCGTCAGCGTGTGCTAACTCAATTAGTACACGCTAACCCATATCTAAAAAAATTTTTAACTGA
>ERZ1106919.534-NODE-534-length-30740-cov-3.436500_pt1 | contig 30740 bp, 28 predicted proteins | sample MGYA00403654_ERZ1106919 | MGnify/ENA primary metagenome ERZ1106919 (study PRJEB35170, sample SAMEA104062450) | human gut metagenome | biome: human gut; feature: human-associated habitat; material: faeces | place: Denmark | collected 2012-10-08 ... | reverse complement strand
GAAGAAAGCCGGGCAGCTCTCACCGCCCGGCTTTCTTCCTCTCAGTTCACACCCCATGCAAGCTGAATCTCCATCTCTAATTTCCGCAGCCACAGCCGCCATTATTACTGCAGCCGCAGCCAGACTGGCTGTCTCTTCCTGCATCGTAGCCATCCCGGTAGCCAATGGCATAACCATCGTTGAAACCTCTCCGATAGGAATTTCTTCCGTTATTTCCACAGCTATTCCAGCCCCATCCATTGTTTCCGCAGCCGCCGCATCCTCCGCAATGTCCACAACCATTACCCCAAGACCAACACATATGATAATCTCCTTTTCATTTTTCATTGATACTATATCATATGCCTGTCAACGCAAAGTGTGTCCCACTTCCCCGGAAGCCACACTGTCAGCCGTTTCAAGCATCTGTCCCAAAACAAGCCACCAGCCATTTTCTCTGCATCATGGCAGCAAAAATGGGCGCATGCCAGACACATCACGCCCACTTTTATCTACTTACACCCGGAAGTTCCGGCTCTTAAACACATACACATGTGCGAACAGTGTCACCAGCACAACTGCCGCCAGCACCAGATCGCCCGTACCGCCGCCCAGATGAAACGCCATGCCAAACAGCGACAGCGTATCAATCGCAAACAGCCATTTTTCAACCGCATACACCTTTTTCAGGTTATATTTCTTCGGATCGATCGAATCCGATATAAAAATCAGGAAATCTTTGCCGCAGAACAAATCAATTGTCTCTGCCAGTCCCAGACACCCCGTCAAAAAGAACAGTATATCCATCCGTATTCTCCTCCTCTAGAACCGTTTCCAGGTTTCCCTTGAAAACAGCAGAAGTAGCGGAAATATCTCCAGACGTCCTGCCAGCATATCAAAGATTAAAACCACTTTTGAGAAATTACTGAAAAACCCAAAGTTTCCGGTCGGTCCGACCAGTGCCAGACCCGGTCCGATATTATTAAACGTAGCCGTAACCGCCGTAAAATTCGTCACCAGATCGTATTCATCCAGAGAAATCAATAGAACAGATACCGCAAAAATGAGCACATACGCAACCATAAACACATTCGTCGAGCGCACAACCTCATGCTCTACGATCTTTCCATCCATTTTGATCTTCTCCACTGCACTCGGATGCAGGTACTGCTTCAGTTCCTTTTTTACCGATTTAAGCAGAATCAAGACGCGCGACACCTTGATACCGCCGCCTGTACTGCCCGCGCAGGCGCCGATAAACATCAAAAGTACCATAATCGTTCTTGAAAGCTGCGGCCATTTATCAAAATCCACCGTGGCATAACCGGTCGTCGTGATAACCGAACCGACCTGGAATGCCGCATCCTGGAATGCCTGCAGTGCATTGCCGCAAAGTGATACCGTATTGACTGTAATGATGCCAACCGCCGATGCAATGATTAGAAAATACGCCCGCACCTCCTGCATTTTAAAGGCCTGTCCTATTTTTCGCATCAGCAGGAAGAAGTAAAAGTTAAAATTCACTCCGAACAGAATCATAAACACCGTCACGACATTTTTCTGAAATGCCGTGTAGCTCGCCAGACTATCATTCCGGATTGCAAAACCACCCGTACCTGCTGTTCCGACCGTGATCGTGATCGCGTCGAAAATCGGCATTTTCCCAAGAATCAGAATCACAGCCTCGAGGATCGTCATTCCCAGGTAAATCTGGTATAACAGCTTCGCCGTCATCTGGACCTTCGGAACGAGACGGCTCACGATCGGTCCTGGGCTCTCCGCCTTCATCAAATTCATATGGGAACCGCCCACCATCGGCAGGACACTCAGAAGGAATACCAGAACGCCCATACCGCCAATCCAGTGCGTAAAACTCCGCCAGAATAATAAGCAATTCGGCAGCTGCTCCACACTGCTCAGAATACTTGCACCGGTCGTCGTAAAGCCCGATACCGTCTCAAACAGGGCGTCGATCGGATTCGGAATATAGCCGCTTAATACAAACGGCGCTGCTCCCATCACACTGAGTAAAACCCAGCTTAGAGAAACCGCCACAAAGCTCTCCGCCACATAAAAGATCTGATTTTTCGGTTTTCGGCGTACCAGAAGCATACCAACCATCAGGCATACTGCCATCGTTGCCAGAAAGCACCATACCTCCGACTCACGGTAAATCAGTGCCACTGCCGTCGGAAGCGCCATAAAAGCCGCCTCAAAATTCAGGATCCAGCCTATGATATAAAATACAATCGAATAATTCATCTATGCCGCCTACTTTCTCAGGATGTCACGGATATCCCGCAGACCTTTCTGGCTCGTCAGGACAATCACTGTATCGCCCTGCTGGATGCAGTCCTGTCCACGCGCGATCTTGATATTGCCGCTGCGGTTGATGCATCCGATCAGCAGGTTGCTCTTGAGATTCAAATTCATCAGCGGAATGCCCGTCACTTCCGACTCCTCGCGGATCACAAACTCCAGCGCCTCCGCCCGACCGTCGAGAATATGGTACAACGTCTCCACATTGCTGCCGATCGTATTCTGCATCGCGCGCACATACTGTAAAATGTAGTCCGCCGTGATGTATTTCGGATAAATCAGACTTCCCAGGTCCAACTTGCTGATCAGCTCGTCAAAGGCGATCCGGTTAACCTTCGTCACCAGCTTCGCGCTGGAATTTTCCTTCGCATACAGCGCAAGGAAAACATTTTCCTCATCCATATTCGTCAGGGTGACAAATGCCTCCGCCGTCATCAGCCCCTCTTCCAGAAGAAGCTGCCGATCCGTTCCGTCGCCGTTGAGGATCAACGCATCGTCCAGAAGCTCTGTCAGAACCTCGCAGCGCGCTTTATCTTTCTCCACAATTTTAACCCGGATCTTCATCGCCGCCAAAAGTTTCGCCAGATAATAAGCAATCGTACCGCCTCCGACAATCAGCGTATTTCTGACCTGGTTTGTCTGGATGCCGATCTTGCGGAAAAATTCTGCCGAATTTGCCGGGGAGGCGATAATCGACACCATATCCCCGTTTTTAATCACAAATTTACCATCCGGGATCGCCACCTCATCGCCGCGCTCAACACCGCCGATCAGGACATCGCAGCGGAATTGGCTGTCAATATCCATGACCGAAAGCCCGTCCAGCTTAAACTCCGGTTTTACCTTAAATTTCAGAAGCTCTACCTTTCCCTTGGCAAATGGATCGATCTTGATCGCTGACGGAAAGCGCAGAATTCTCGAAATCTCCGTCGCCGCCGCATATTCCGGGTTGATAATCATGGAAATTCCCAGCTGCTGCTTGATAAAGGTAAGCTCGTTGCTGTAAATCGGATTCCGCACACGCGCAATCGTGTGGCAATGCCCCACTTTTCTCGCAATCAGGCAGCAGAGAAGATTCATCTCATCCGACCCTGTCACGGCAATCAGCATGTCCGCCGTCTGCACACCTGCCTCGATCTGCATGGAAATGCTGGCACCATTTCCCACCAGCTTGATCGCATCGATATCATCTGACACCCGCTGCATCCGCTCCGCAGACGTATCGATCATCACCACATTGTAATCCTCCCGGACAAGCTGCTCCGCCAGCGTCGTACCAACCTTGCCGCATCCGATAATGATTATATCCATAGTTTCCTCCGTTATTTTCTGTTTATCCGCCATACCGATACAGAAAATCTCTATTTTATATACAAAATAAAAAATGTGCCTTAACACTTTCCTATGACGGAAAAAGGGTGCCTGAAAACCGCGCCCTAATCCATACGGAATTATTATAACACCTTCTGCGAGTTTTTGAAATATAAATTGTGTTAAGAGGGCATTTTGTGGGCTATTTGTCTCTTTCGTTCCCAAAAGTGCCTACCCGTGTACAGTAACTTTCCTCCCTTTTTGGCAAGATAAATTCCTTGACTTTTTCAGAAAAAACAGTATACTTAATATATATTTGCAGATATGGTTCATCGGTAGAACGCTAGCTTCCCAAGCTGGAAAGGCGGGTTCGATTCCCGTTATCTGCTTTTTTTGATGGATGCGGGAACCCTTGTAAATGCTGGATTTTTCCTTTATTTACAGGGGTTTCCGGTGTTTTTGGAGCATCTACCACGAAAGCATATTTCAGTATAAAGACCCCCTTTTTCTGGGGAAATATCACACGAAAAAAGGGCTGTTTTTCCTTTATTTTCAAGGAATGACAGCCCCTTATTATGCGCTTATATTGTGTTTTTCATCATATTTTATCGTATATGTCCGTCCTCTGCTATCCGATCTGCGGTAATCATCCAGCCATCCGAATCAAACGCATACGCCTGCCCGTCAATCTGGCAGACTGCATCGTGCCGGTAGGTGTACCCACTCAGCAGATACCACCAGCGCCCGTCCTGGCACACCCAGCCAGTAAGATACTTGCCAGACACCCAGCCGTCCGCAGTCTGGATCCACGGTGCTCCGCTGACAAAACACTTCCGGATCGGCTGCACCTGCTGATCCTTACTGTATCGCTTGCCAGAGTCAGCACCTGCCGGAGCTGTCCGGATGATGAGCGAGGATGCAGTGACGCTCAAGCCGTATGCGCCGCTCTTGATGTCCTTGAGATCCGCCGCTCCGGCATCGCTGTCGGCTTTGACTGGCGCTACATCCATTTTAGGCCAGGTCTTTTTAAACGCCTCAAAGGTGCCGTAACGCTGTTTAAGAATGTTGGTGGCGCTGCCCCAGTCCGGCAGATAAAGATGTGGCTTGTCTACGATGCTACGCCAGTCTCCGCCCCAGGCAAGTCCTAAAGCTTTTGCCAGCTCTGCGGCCTTTTTAAACATACCTGTGCTGTCATTGTAGGCATCGTCTGACACGCTGCCATCGCCGTCCACATCCATCTTAAGATAAAAATCAAAGGCAATCCCCCACTGATGCTGACTGCTATAGCTACTGCCTTTGGCATTGGTTACAATGTTGCCAGGCTTGGTACGTCCTTGCGCGTACAGAGCGTCCTGCTCCGCCACCGTCCGCAGTGTCTCTCCGATGGCTACTGTGATACCCTCGGTCGCACAGGCTTTGATCCAGGCGGACGCAATGCGCTGGAGACGTGGATGACATAATGTGATATCTCTCATAGATTTGTCCTCTTTTCTTTATGATATGAAAAATATGACATTTTGTTTTCCGGGGTATCTTGCAAAGAATTTTCGCATATGCTATAATGCCGATAGGCTAAGAGATAGTAGTTGTCCATCACAGGCAACGACAAAACCCCCAAGGATCGCGACTCCTTGGGGGTTTTTATTCCTACTATCGGCTTTCGTCGATTTTCCCCTATTGTTGCGATGCCGCAACGGCAGCCATGCCCCGAACTGCCGCGGAAGATAGTCGGATCGCCTCCTTCTACTCTTCTTTTCCTGACTGCTTAAAAATCTGGTTTACATACGTAGACAATCCCGCCACAAGGACGCCCTGTGTAAGTGCCGTGAAAACCGCCAGCGCGATATCCTGACCACTACCGCAGGCACAGGTGGCGAACACATAGATGGCACAAATCGCAACGCCAATCAGCCCATTAATGAGTGGGATGTATTTGTCTTTCACTGTCTCGCTCTGCTTCAGCCACATCCCAATAAAGTACAGCACTACTGCTACCACAAGTAATTCCGGCTTTACATAATCTTTAATCTGCATACCTTATCCCTCCATCTGCTTTTCCAAATCTGCGATCCGATGGTTTGCCACCCGGATCTGTTCCTGCATCACTGCCTCGGTCTCCTCTAATTTATATGTACGCTCAATTACTGTATGAAAGCAATTATGAATGATGAAGTCATGGAACGGCTGATTGATACGCTGATGTAGTTGCAGAAGAAAGAAAGCACCGATCTGCCTCTTTTGAAAAAGCAGCTTGCAGAAACGGAAAAAGGTATTAACAATATGCTCAACGCCATTCAAACAGGGATTTTTACTCCGTCCACCAAGCAAAGACTGGACGAGTTGGAGAAAACCAAAAGCCAGCTTGAAGTCAGCATTTTGCAGGAGGAAATGCACAAGCCCCTGCTTACAAGAGAACAGATAGCATTTTTCATTTACCGCTTCCGTAAATTTGATGTGACAAAGCGGGAACAGCGGCAAAGACTGATTGACAGTTTTGTAAATGCGGTGTATCTTTATGAGGACAAGATAATCCTTACTTTCAACTGTAAGAACGGTTCTAAGACCATCACACTGGCAGAGGTTGAGGGTTCGGATTTATCCGTACTCGGTGCTGGTTTGAAAACCTCCGTAAAGAATGAATTTGACATTGTTTACGGAGGTTTTTATTTTATCCCTTCGCTTTCACTTTATCAAACTCTGGGTTAAACGTATAGAAATTACGACTGCTCAGGTGATCCTGTACATTTCTTAAAGCTTCACCAAACCGCTGAAAATGTACAATCTCGCGCTCGCGCAGAAAACGGATCGGATCGCATACTTCCGGATCTTTGACCACGCGGAGAATATTGTCGTAGGTTGTGCGGGCTTTCTGCTCTGCTGCCATATCCTCATATAAATCCGTGATCGCATCGCCCTTCGACTGGAACTCGCACGCATTGAACGGGATTCCGCCTGCTGCCTGCGGCCAGATTGCCGTGGTGTGGTCGATATAGTATGGTCCGAACCCGGATGACTCGATCTGTGCCGGAGTAAGGTTGCGCGTGAGCTGCTGGACAATGGCGGCAATCATCTCCATATGGGCGAGTTCCTCGGTTCCGATGTCGGTCAGAAGTCCTTTCTGCATCTTATAAGGCATCGTATACCGCTGGGACAGGTAGCGCATAGAGGCTCCGATTTCGCCGTCAGGACCGCCATACTGGCTCATTATATATTGCGCGATCTTCGGATTCGGCGTCTTGATATTGACTGGATATTGTAATCTTTTTTCATATCTCCACATACGCTACACCTCCCCTTCCCACGGCCAGCGCTCTGTAAGCCAGGACCATGTGCATGCATCGTCTGCATCCTCGATCGTGAGCGGTCCAAACGATGCCTCATACGCTTTAACAGCTTCTTTCCGAAGTGCCACCACATACCGGTAATAATTCAGCGCATTCCTGTCATCCGGGTGGGTGTCCAGATAGAGAATCACATCATCCATTGCAAAGCTGGCATCATCAATCCGTTTCATCAATTTTCTGGCAGTCTCATTCATCAGCAGGCACCTCCCATCATAAACGGCAGATCCAGATCCGGAAAAATAGTTCCCCGCCTGAATGCGGTTTCCAGCGCATACGGCTGCTGCCAGGACTGAATCGGTACATATCCCATGCCGACCGGATAATTTCCGCCTCCCAGAAATGTCTGCGGCGGTCTGTTTCCTCCTGTCTGCGGATACGGGCGGGCAGGTCGGATTTCTGGCCCCTGCGGGCAAAATGCCCCATTTTCCGAAACAGGATGCACCGAACCAGCACAAGGTATTTCCTGTGGACAGGTTGGCGGTGCGGTATTTATGCAGCGATTGCCAGAAATGCCTGCCACCGGGCATGACATAAGAGGCATTCCCGAACGGCAGGCATTTTTCCGGCTGGAGTTATCCTGATAACCATTCATATTTCATTCTCCTACAAAAGCAGTTATACTTTATCTTATGCAGGAAATATATAAATGCGATCGCCGCTGAAAAACAGAGCGATCATTATGTACTATTTTTTACAAAGGTAACTGATAACATCTTTTCTGGTAATAATACCGATAAAATTTTTCTGATCATCCATATCCGCATTGACAAGTACCGGCTGATTATCGGAACGGCGTGGAATCTCAGTGATCCGCACTTTTTCCAGTCCTTTCTGCACCAGATCTGTCTTATTTTTGAGTCCCCACAGCAGGTCGCCCTCGGTTAATGTTCCTGCGTAACGCCCTGCCTTCGTGATGATCGGCACCGCAGAATACTTGTACTTTTCCATCGTATCCATTGCCTGCCCAACCGTGTCCTCCTCATTCACATAAATGACTTCACTTTTCGGTGTCAGAAAAAATAATATATTCATGGTTTGCCTGTTCTCCTTTCATCTTTCCCCATACGTCCCCCATACGTATCTGTAGATTTTGTATATTTTCGTTCAAATCTGCCTTCGTTCTTCTTGATTATACCAAATCTGTCCAAAAAAGATATAAAGAAATCCTTATTTTTCCATCAATTTTTTCTATAATCGGTACTGTTCATACCCGTGACCAGTAACTATATTCCGCTCCTAATAACCCATCTCCTCATCCACAAACACAACCTCTACTTCCATCCCATTGCTCGGACGCTCCAGGATCACGATCGAATGGCAAATCCGTGCCGGGCTGTTGCAGTCTACGCAGACGCCCGTTTTCGCACACGGGGTCTGGACCTGCAGACGGGCTGCGTTCTTCGGTGCTGCGATCTGTTTTGCACGTTCCATCGCAGATGTCAAATCCGGACAGACTTTATTGTTTCCAATGACAAAATATACTTTTTCCGATCCGAATAAGGTCTGCGACACGCGGTTTCCGGTTCCATCGATATTGACCAGTTCTCCGGTTTTGGAAACACCATTGGCGCTGGTTATGTACACCTCGGCACTTCTCGCTTCCACAAGCGTCTCGCGCCCCACCTTTTTCCAGTGCCAGATCACCTCATTTTTCTCGGAAAGTGCTTCATAAAGTCCCATCTCCTGTGCCGTCACGCTTCCGCCTATCGCAACTTTTTTCCCGGAAATCTGATCTTTCAGATAGTCCAACGCAGCCTCCTTTGTATCAAAGAAACTCGTTTTAAATCCGTGACGTTCAAAATTATTCTTCAGCAGTTCCTGTTCCATCTTTGTCCTCCTTATTAAATCGTTCAATTTATGGTAACTTTTATTTATAACCTACATTGACAGCCTTTGGTCTTTGAAAATATTCGTACTTTATCTATAGTATATCAAATATTGGCAGAAAAACAAGGCAGAGCAAATTAGCTGCCCGCCTTGCTTCAAATCAACAAAATACCCTGTCTTCATGTTTTCATACAGCAGCTTTCTGTTTCAAAACCACCTGTCACAAAACACAAACTTATCCCTTCATTTCCAATTTCTGCCACAGCCAGAACCAGACTGCAAGGCGCATCATAAACAGCATTTCAGCCTGTCATTCCAGATAATCCAGCGCATCCACCGGTTCTCCGTCGTGCATCAGCTCGAAATATACGTTATTTCCCTCAATCGAATAGTATTTGGTCGGCTCTGCTACATATCCGAGTATCGTATCTTTTGCCACATACTGCTTCTGCGCCACCTGAACGTCTTTGAGCTGTCCACAGACCGCCGTGTAGCCGCTTCCCAGATCCAGCACAACATAATTGCCGATCTCCTCATTGGAACCGACTTCGGTTACCTGCGCCTCGGCGGGTGCGGCGACCGGCTCACTCACATCGCCCTGGATAATGAGCGCCGGATTGCATTTGTATTGATCGAGCGTCGGAAAATAGATGGTCGAATCCATGCTGTAATCGAGAATTACATTGCCCTGGACCGGCCAGCTTAAGCGATCGGTTCCATTGTAGGAAAGTGCGCGTGCGGCAGCTGCTCCGGCTCCCAGACTGCTCTCTTTTTCCTCCTCCATCGGCTTCTGATCGGCTTCATCCCGGTTATTGACCGAATACGAGGCGTCCGAACTTCCTGCCACCTGTGCGCGTGTTTCCGCCTGTCCGTCGTTTTCTTCTAAACGGTTCTGCGGCATCTCTTCCGCCAGGATTCCCTCCGTCTGCGGCACATCCAGATACGGATTTCTTCCATCCTGCGCATTATCTTTTCGAATTTTTACGGTTCCTGCTGCGGCTACGATTGTCAGCAGACCAAGCACTGTCATTACCAGAACAAGTTTGTCCCTGAATAACTGTCTTACTTTATTTTTCACGTTTATCACCTCGGTATTAGTCTTGCCGAAGTGAATCGTTTTATTCAGAAACGATTTGAATATTTTTAAAATAATGCTTTAAAATTTCTTCCGCGCTGCTCCCATTCTCCGCCATGAGTCCTGCCCCGTACTGCGACAACCCGTAACCATGCCCGCGCCCATAAGTAACACAGCGGATTTCGTCCCCGTCTTCCTCGAGGGAAAAAGCTGGCGACGGCACGCCTAACGCATAGCGCACCGCGTCCCCGCTGTACGTCTCCGCCCCAATCTGCACGGTTTCCACATAACCGGCGCTGTCCCGTTTCACGATCTGAATCTCCTCCAGAATCCGCTCTTCTTCCAGATTTTCCAGATCCGGGTGTTCTCCCAATGCATTCAGTCCTTCTTCCAGACGTTTTTTCAGTTCTTCCCGTGTCATGCCCTGCCGCGTCAGGTAGCCACCAGCGCCCTCATCCTCCTTTGCCGCAACCGACGCCAGATACGGATGCGCCTCATCCCCTTCGCGCGTCCGCCCTGCGCTCACTGCATGAAACAGCGGCTCAATATAATCCCCAGCCCAGATCGCCGTCTGTCCTGCGCTCTCCCGCACCGCCCCACAGATCGTCTGGTAATATTCCGGCATTCCAGCCGCCTCAAACCGGCTCTCGATCTGCTCCGGCTCCAGATAATCCATATCTAACGCCGATTCCTCGATCGAATCTGCCCCGTCCATCTCCCGGTACAGCGCCGTCCGCGCCAGAATTGCCTGTGCCTTGACTGCCTCCTTCGGATAGCCGTCCGGAATCTGCACTGCAGTCAGACCGATCAGATATTCTTCCAGCGGGACAGCATACTCGGTTCCGTTGTTGCGGCCGCCATCCTCCCGATCCAGAAGGATCTTCCGACCATCCGTCTGACTTTCCTCCGATTTTTCCTCCATCCGCCCCCTGCACACGCCCGGAAACTGCCAGTGTTGTGATATATGGGATCAAAAAAGCCGCCAGTACGGCGGCAGTTCTCTTCTTCATTTCGGTTCTCCTGTTTTGACTGTTCCAGTACGGTTTCACGCATTTTCTGTTTTGCCATACCAGTAAACTTATGGTTTCAATGCCTTACAAACCTGCTTCTTTTCTCTGCCTTCCTTATCTTATGACAGGCACTCAAAAAATATCACAAGTCTACGCTCCGGCTTCTCCTCCGCCGCCCTTTGCAGTCTCTTCCAGTTTCCCCTCTATCATTCTTTTACTCCCCCAGCGTCACAGCATCCAGCAGCCAGCGGAACCATCCCTTTTTCTTCATCACCACAGTTCCATAAAAGTCCATCGTCTTCTCCGGTGCCAGCATCTCATCGCCTTTTTCCAGGCAGAAACGCACCGAAACCGTGTAGTCATACGTCCGCGCCTTCTTCTCCCGCCCCGTCTCGCTCAGCTGGCAGTTCGTCACATACACGCGTTCCACCGGTGCGGAAAACTGCGATAATAAAAGAACATACGGAAGCCCCGTCTGCTCCAGCGCCTCGCAACCAGCCTCGGTTGCCGTCTTTCCATACTCTTTCGCATAGATCGCCGTCAGACCGTCCTGATACACCTCATCCAGATCAAACGCCCGGTTCGCCGTATAAAGCGAATAGATTTCCTTTTTCGCCTGCTGATAGGCGCTGTTTTTATAAGAAGCAAACAAAAACAGCGAAATGATAAAAAAGAGGGAAGCACCCACAAGAGGAACCGAAAATCCTTGTGTCCCCGGTCTTTTTCTGTATCCTCTCATAGTGTGTCCTCCCTCTTTTTACTCCTTTTACAGTGCCTTTACATCATCATCGTCCACATGGATCTTCTCCAGATGCCAGATGTCGCGCACATACTCCTCGATGGTACGGTCAGAGGAGAATTTACCAGCGCTTGCTGTGTTGAGCATGGCTGCTCTCGCCCACCAGTTCTCGTCACGGTAAGCTGCCTCGACGCGTTTCTGTGCTTCCGCATAGGAACGGAAATCTTTCAGGATGAAGTAGGTATCTGCCTTGGCACTGTTCTTTGTATTTAACAGAGAATTGTAAATATCGCGGAACAGCTCCGGATCCTGCGGTGAATAGTAGCCGTTGATGAGCTGCATCAGCACGCGGCGGATATCCTGGTCGGTGTTGAAGATCTCCTCCGGGTTGTAACCGCCGTTGTTCTCATAATTGATAACCTCGTCAGCGCTCAGACCGAAGATAAATGCGTTCTCCTTGCCTACCTCCTCGACGATCTCCACGTTCGCACCATCCATCGTGCCCAGCGTCAGCGCACCGTTCAGCATGAACTTCATGTTGCCGGTACCGGACGCCTCCTTGCTGGCGGTGGAAATCTGCTCGCTGACATCCGCTGCCGCAAAAATCAGTTCTGCGTTGGAAACGCGGTAATCTTCGATAAACACAACTTTCAGCTTACCATTGATGGATTTATCATTGTTGATAACATCTGCTACGGAGTTAATCAGTTTGATCGTCTTCTTGGCAATCTGGTAACCTGCCGCTGCTTTCGCACCAAAGATAAAGGTTCTCGGAACCATATCCATGTTTGGATTGTCTTTGAGCTGGTTATACAGGTACATTACATGAAGAATATTTAAAAGCTGTCTCTTGTACTCATGGAGACGTTTTACCTGTACATCGAAAATGGAACGCGGATCAACGTCGATTCCGTTGTGCTCCTTGATGTATTTTGCCAGGCGCAGTTTATTCTGGTACTTGATGTTCATAAATTCCTGCTGGAATTTCGGATCATCGACGTATACTTTTAATTTTGCCAGGTGCGGAAGATCGGTAATCCACTCGTCGCCAATCTGCTCCGTGATCCAGTCTGCCAAAAGCGGATTGCCATGCAGAAGGAAACGACGCTGGGTGATACCATTTGTCTTATTGTTAAATTTCTCCGGCATCATCTCGTAGAAATCTTTCAGCTCCTGATTTTTCAGAATCTCGGTGTGAAGTTTTGCCACACCGTTGACGGAATATCCGGCTACGATCGCCAGATGCGCCATCTTGACCTGACCGTCAAAGATGATCGCCATCTTTTTAACTTTCTCATAGTTATTCGGGTACTTATTCTGTACCTCGATCAGAAAACGGCGGTTGATCTCTTCCACAATCTGGTATACACGCGGAAGCAGGCGGGAGAACAGCTCGATCGGCCATTTTTCCAGCGCCTCTGCCATGATAGTGTGGTTGGTGTATGCACAACATTTTGTTGTGATACCCCACGCCTCATCCCAGTTTAAGCCTTCCTGATCCAGGAGCAGGCGCATCAGCTCAGCAACTGCCGCGGTCGGATGCGTATCGTTCATCTGGAATACGATCTTCTCCGGCAGTTTGTGAATATCATCGTTTGTCTCTTTGAATTTCTTCAGAGCAACCTGTAAGCTGGCAGAAATGAAGAAATACTGCTGTTTAAGACGAAGCTCTTTACCCGCATAGTGGTTGTCGTTCGGATAAAGGACCTCAACCAGATTCTTCGCCAGATTCTCCTGCTCGACCGCCTTCTGGTAATCACCCTTGTCAAATGCAGAAAGGCTGAACGTGTCGATCGGCTGTGCATCCCAGATACGCAGGGTGTTGACTACGTTGTTGCCGTAGCCGACAATCGGCATATCATACGGAACTGCCAGAACAGACTGATAACCTTCCTGTACAAAATGGTTGTTGCGCTCACCGTCCCACTCGGTCTTGACATAACCGCCAAATTTAACCTCGGTCGCATACTCCGGGCGGCGAAGCTCGAACGGATAACCGTTTTTCAGCCACTCATCCGGCACCTCCACCTGGTAGCCGTCTTTAATTTTCTGCTTGAACATACCGTAATGGTAACGGATGCCGCAGCCGTAAGCCGGATAACCAAGAGTTGCCAGGGAATCCAGAAAACATGCTGCCAGACGCCCCAGACCGCCGTTTCCAAGTGCCGGATCCGGCTCCTGATCCTCAATCGCATTGAGGTCAAAACCCAGCTCTTCCAGTGCTTCCTTCACTGCTTTTTTCGCACCCAGGTTGATGATATTGTTACCAAGCGCACGTCCCATCAGAAACTCCATAGAAAGGTAATATACCTTCTTTGCGCCTGTCTCGTCAAACTGCTTCTGAGTTGCAATCCAGTCGTCGATAATCACATCCTTGATCGCATAGGACACAGCCTGGAATATCTGCTGCGGTGTCGCCTCGTCGATCGTTCTGCGGTACTGGTTCTTTACATTTTCGATAATACTCTTTTTAAACTCTTCTTTGCTGATCTCGCGCATCCTGTCCTCCTAATATTCGTAGTATCACGGTTTCCCGCCAGGCACATCAGTCAGTCGTTTTCTCAACACCAAACATACCTTTTTCGCCATTGATATCCCACTCTTTTGTGTATCCGCCCATGGTGCCAATCAGGATATTATCAGCCAGAACCTCTTTCTTGATTTCCTCTGTATGGTTCTTTAAAATTTCTGCAAGTTTATCATTTCCGTCCTGGAAGACGTTGATATGGTTCATTACCTCAAAACCGGCTTCCTTACGCATCGTCTGAATCTTACTGATGATCTCGCGGACAAAGCCCTCTTCAATGAGTTCCGGTGTCAGATTGGTGTCCAGAACAACGGTAACGAAATTGTCACCCTCAGATACAAAGCCCGGTACCTGTGCCATGTCAATCAGAAGATCTTCTTTTGCCAGCTCTACCTTTGTACCGTCCTGCGTCTCAAAGCTTAAAAGGTCGGTTTCATTTAAGGTATCCATCGCCTGATTTCCGTCCAGACCTGCAAGAATCTCTTTGATCTCGTTTACATACTTGCCATACTTGCGTCCAACAGTACGAAGCTGCGGCTTGAAGCTGTAGGAGGTAAATGCGCGGACATCATCCGTGAACTCTACCTTCTTCACATTCAGCTCATCCTGGATGATTTCCTGATAGAACTCCGGCAGAGCGGTCTCTGCCTTCACGAACATACGTCCGATCGGCTGACGGTTCTTGATGTTAGCAGTATTTCTTGCTGCACGACCCAGAACAACAACCTTCAGGACTTCTTCCATCTTCGCTTCCAGATCCTTGTCGATGTGCGCCTCATTTGCAACCGGGAAGTCGCACAGATGGATGCTCTCCGGTGCCTCTTTATCCAGACTGCGAACCAGATTCTGGTAAATGTCTTCGGTCATGAACGGAATCATCGGAGCCGCTACCTTCGCTACGGTTACCAGTGCGGTGTAGAGTGTCATGTACGCATTGATCTTATCCTGCTCCATGCCCTTCGCCCAGAAACGCTCACGGCTTCTTCTGACATACCAGTTACTCATATCATCAACGAAATCCTGGAGCGCTCTTGCAGCCTCCGGAATGCGGTAGTTGCCCAGATCGTCGTCCACCTCTTTGATGAGGCTGTTTAATTTAGACAGCAGCCATTTGTCCATAACCGGAAGTTTATCGTATTCCAGCGTATATTTGGTTGCGTCAAAATTATCAATATTCGCATAGAGTACAAAGAATGCATAGGTATTCCAGAGAGTACCCATGAAACGTCTCTGTCCCTCGATAACGGCTTTTCCGTGGAAACGGTTCGGCAGCCACGGTGCACTGTTAATGTAGAAATACCAGCGGATCGCGTCAGCGCCGTAAGTCTGCAGTGCATCGAACGGGTCAACCGCGTTGCCCTTGGACTTACTCATCTTCTGTCCGTTCTCATCCTGGACATGCCCCAGAACGATAACATTCTTGTACGGCGCCTTGTTAAAGATCAGGGTCGAGATAGCTAACAGGGAGTAGAACCATCCACGCGTCTGATCAACCGCCTCGGAGATGAAATCTGCCGGGAACTGCTGCTCAAACAGTTCTTTATTTTCAAATGGATAATGATGCTGTGCAAATGGCATGGAACCGGAATCAAACCAGCAGTCGATAACCTCCGGTACACGGTGCATCTGTTTGCCGCACTTCGGGCAGGTGATCGTCACATCATCGATGAATGGGCGGTGAAGCTCAACCTCTCCATTTGCCTCCTGATCCATCTCTTTTGCATATTTTTTCACAACGTCCGTGTAGTTCGGGCTCATAGATTTTAATTCTGCCTGGCTTCCGATCGCGTGCTGGCAGCCGCACTCGCACTCCCAGATATTTAATGGAGTACCCCAGTAACGGTTACGGCTCACACCCCAGTCCTGGACATTCTCCAGCCAGTCGCCGAAACGCCCTTTACCGATGCTCTCCGGAATCCAGTTGATCGTGTTGTTGTTGCGGATCAGGTCATCCTTGACTGCGGTCATCTTGATGAACCAGGATTCACGTGCATAGTAGATAAGTGGTGTATCGCAGCGCCAGCAGTGCGGGTAGCTATGCTCAAATACCGGTGCAGAGAACAGAAGTCCGCTTTCTCTTAATGCTTTCAGAACCTCCGGATCGGCTTTCTTGCAGAACATACCAGCCCACGGAGTCTCCTTCGTCATCTCGCCCTTGCCGTCTACCAACTGTACGAACGGAAGGTCATATTTTTTGCCGACCTTGGAGTCATCCTCACCAAATGCCGGCGCGATGTGTACGACACCGGTACCATCGGTCAGTGTTACATAATTATCGCAGACAATGTAGAATGCTTTCTTATGCTGTTTTTCACAGGTTGCTACGGCATAGTCAAATAATGGCTCATACTCTTTATATTCCAGATCTTTTCCGACAAAGGTTTCCAGGACATCGTAAGTGCCCTCGCCCAGAACGGTATCACACAGCGCCTGCGCCATATAATAAACCGTGCCATCCTCTTTCATTTTTACCTTTACATATGTCTCGTCCGGATTTACACAGAGCGCCACGTTGGACGGAAGTGTCCACGGGGTGGTCGTCCATGCAAGAATGTATGCATCTTCGCCCTTTACCGGGAATTTAGCAATCGCAGAACGCTCTTTGACGTCCTTATATCCCTGTGCCACCTCATGGCTGGACAGCGGGGTGCCGCAGCGCGGGCAGTACGGTACGATCTTGAAGCCCTTATAAAGAAGTCCCTTGTTCCAGATTTCTTTTAATGCCCACCACTCAGACTCAATGAAGCTGTTGTGGTAGGTAACATACGGATGCTCCATGTCTGCCCAGAAACCAACGGTGTTGGAGAATTTTTCCCACATTCCTTTGTATTTCCAGACACTCTCTTTACAGTGCTCGATGAACGGCTCCAGACCATACTGCTCAATCTGCTCCTTGCCATCCAGTCCCAGCATCTTCTCTACTTCCAGCTCAACCGGAAGACCGTGGGTATCCCATCCAGCCTTTCTCGGAACCATGTAGCCCTTCATCGCGCGGTATCTCGGAATCATATCCTTGATAACACGGGTCAGCACGTGTCCGATGTGCGGCTTGCCGTTTGCGGTAGGCGGTCCGTCATAGAATGTATAGGTCGGTCCCTGCTTACGGCTGTCGATACTCTTCTTAAAAATCTGCTCATCTTCCCAGAACTTCTCAATGTTCTTTTCACGTTCCACGAAATTCATGTTTGCCGGAACTTTGTTGTACATGATAAATTCCTCCTAAAAATATGAAATAAAGTTTTTATTTCATAGAATGTCTTTTTCTATGAAATAAAAATGGACCCATCCTGTAACAGGACAAGGGCCCACTTGCTTTTAACCACCTATTACTGCATACCTTTATATGCGCTCCCTATAACGGAGGAAACCGTCGGTACTTACTGAATTTTCCTTCCGGGCGCTGTCAGAAACGGCGCTCAGACTTCCAAAAATGGTTCAGCCCGAAGCTCCGGAGTGATCTTCGCATCCGCCTTACTCACAGCAGGCTCTCACCGTCCCTGCCTCGCTCCCGCTTTCCGTGCGGCGCTACTGTCTCCATCATTGCTTTTCCTATCATAATTAGTAATCAAATCACTAACATGGACATTGTATCTTTTTTCCAGATGGTTGTCAAGGAATGTTTCGGATATGATTCACATGTTATAAAATTATCATTATTTTGCCATTCCCCTGATTTTATGGTATAGTATATAAAATATGTCTGTCTTTACTTAAAAAAACAGACACAGACATTCATTGCAAATATAAACAATGAAGTATACTATATATAAAAAGAAGGACGTGCCCGCAGCCGTCTTTCGCAACAAAGGAGAATATTATGGAGCCAAGAAACCTTACCCTATTGACCGACCTGTATGAACTGACGATGATGCAGGGCTATTTCCGGGAGAAAGATGCCAACGAAACCGTCATTTTTGATGCGTTCTACCGCACAAACCCGGATGGAAATGCGTTTTCCATCTGCGCCGGCTTAGAGCAGGTCATTGACTATGTGAAAAATCTTCACTTCGATGATGCCGACATCGAATACTTACGCGGACTCGGCATTTTTGATGAAGATTTCCTCGAATATCTTCACAATTTCAAATTTTCGGGTGACATCTACGCAATCCCGGAAGGCACCGTTGTCTTCCCGCGTGAGCCCCTCGTCAAGGTCATCGCGCCGATCATGGAAGCACAGCTGGTTGAGACTGCCATCTTAAATATCATCAACCACCAGAGCCTGATCGCGACCAAAACCTCCCGTATCGTCTTCGCCGCACGCGGGGACGGAATCATGGAGTTTGGGCTTCGCCGCGCGCAGGGTGCTGACGCCGGTACCTATGGCGCCCGCGCTGCCATGATCGCCGGCTGTATCGGCACTTCCAATGTACTGGCCGGAAAACTATTTGACGTTCCGGTCAAGGGAACCCACGCACACAGCTGGATCATGAGTTTCCCGGATGAGCTGACTGCGTTCCGCGCTTATGCAAAGCTCTATCCGAGTGCCTGCATCCTGTTAGCCGATACCTATGATACCCTGGGTTCCGGTGTTCCGAACGCGATCCGCGTCTTCCAGGAGATGCGCGACGCCGGTATCCCGCTGACTTTCTACGGCATCCGCCTCGACAGCGGCGACCTTGCATATATTTCCAAGAAAGCCCGCAAGATGCTGGATGACGCCGGATTCCCGGATGCAGTCATCTCCGCCTCCAACGATCTGGATGAATACCTGATCGACAGCCTGAAGATTCAGGGCGCTGCCATCACGTCCTGGGGTGTCGGCACAAACCTCATCACCTCCAAGGACTGCCCTTCCTTCGGCGGCGTTTATAAGCTGGCCGCCATCAAGGACCGTCACACAGGCAAATTTATCCCGAAGATCAAGCTTTCGGAAAATACAGAAAAGGTTACCAATCCGGGCAACAAGACCATCCAGCGAATCTATGACAAGGAGACTGGCAAGATTATCGCAGATCTGATCTGTCTCGTGGATGAAGAGTTCGATGAGAAGAATTCCCTTCTGCTCTTCGATCCGATCGAGACATGGAAAAAGACACACCTCGCGCCGGGCACCTACACCATGCGCGAACTTCTCGTTCCAATCTTCAAAAACGGCGAATGTGTTTACGAGTCTCCAAAGGTTATGGACATCCGCGAATACTGCAAGAAAGAACAGGCGACGCTGTGGGATGAGTCCCGCCGTCTGGTAAACCCGCATGAGATTCATGTGGATCTCTCCAACGAGCTGTGGCATATGAAGGCACAGCTGTTAGACAGCTATCATTATACAAGCAACTAGTAGATAAAATACGAGTAAATACCATGTTCAGGCAAGTTTATTGCTGCCGGACATGGTATTTTTTTCTTTAACGCTTCCATAAAATTTGCAAAATAAAAACGAATGTTTCTCCAAGGAAATTCCTATTACACAAAAACTGCCGCCAAATACATCCGGCTGCCAGCCCTCTTCTTTGAAAAGTCCAGCCCGCCATTGTATTCCAGCGACAGTTTTTATATGAATCGTATCTTTATTTTTTTAATCTATATCAAATATGATATTAATTACTCATCCCAGTTATGGTAAGTAGCCTGTACGTCATCATCCTCATCCAGAAGATCCAGGATTCTCTGCATCTTTTTGATGGATTCCTCATCGGTAAGCTCTACCCAGTTCTGCGGAATCATGGTAACGTCTGCTTCCATCATCGGAACGCCAGCCTTCTCCAGCGCCTCGCGGACTGCAGAGAAATCTTCCGGTGCGGTGATCACTTCGTAGCTGTCCTCCTCCTCGGAGAAATCCTCAGCTCCTGCATCCAGTGCAAGCATCATCAGCTCATCCGGATCCATCTCGCACTCTTCTTTGTCGATGATGATCTGACCTTTTTTATCAAACATGAAGGACACGCTGCCCGGAGTACCTACGTTTCCGCCGCCCTTGGTAAATGCGCTGCGGACATTCGCTGCGGTACGGTTCTTGTTGTCGGTCAGGGTATCTACGATGATAGCGACGCCATTCGGACCATATCCCTCATATACAGCCTTCTCGTAGCTGTCTGCAGAATCCGCACCTGCTGCCTTCTTGATTACACGATCGATCGTATCGTTCGACATGTTGTTCGCTTTTGCTTTTGCAATCACATCACGCAGACGGCTGTTGTTTGCCGGATCCGAACCACCTTCCTTAACAGCTACGGCAATCTCACGACCGATAACGGTAAAGATTTTTCCCTTTGCTGCGTCGTTTCTCTCTTTTTTGTGCTTAATATTGGCGAACTTTGAATGTCCTGACATAAAATAACACTCCTCTTTCTATCTTCTTTGTTGTATCTTTTCGCTCATCAGCTTTTATATCACGCCGATTTCGGCACTAAAAAGCTGCATCTTAACTATTTTAACACCATTCTGTATGCTTGACAAGGGGTTCGCGGCTGATTTTATGTATCCAGTTCCAGACTGACCTTCAGCGCACGGTCCACCTCCTGTAAAAGCGCCCCGTCGATATGACAGATTTTCTCTTTCAGCCGCTGCTTATCGATCGTGCGGAGTTGTTCCAGTAAAATGACCGAATCCCTCACCATCGCACAGCGGCGCGTGTTTAATTCCACATGCGTCGGCAGCTTGGCTTTGTTCATCTTTGATGTGATCGCCGCGCAGATCACGGTCGGGCTGTGCTTGTTGCCGATATCATTCTGGATGACCAGCACCGGGCGGACGCCGCCCTGCTCTGAGCCGATGACCGGTCTTAAATCTGCGTAATAAATATCTCCTCGTCTGATAATCACTCGATTCACACTCCGTCCAAACTATTTTAAGATATAAATAACTGCTTTGTACTTTCACAGCTCCACAGTCCGTTTATACCGTTAGTATGGACAGATTTACACCGCCTATACGCGGGTCGTCCCATAAATGCATCCGGCAGTCCGGGTTCCCGGCTTTGCCAAAGCTATCTACTTTATCTTATGAATCCTTTTTCTAAATGGTTCAAACACCGGCTTTACTCCATAAAATCCTCATACCGATCATCATTATAATCCTTTTTCCCGACAATCTTTCCACCTCTCACGTACACGCGCGGCACACGTTTTCCAAGCACGCATGGGATCTCATAGTGGAAACCGTCACTCCATTCCGCCAGCTCTTCCATCGTGATCTCGTCGTCCCCGTCGCGTCCGACCAGCGTTACCCGCGTGTCCTCAGCAGCCTCCGGGATATCGGTCACATCGATCATGCACTGATCCATGCAGACGCGTCCCAGAATCGGTGCGCGATGTCCATGAATCAGGACATAACCCTTTCCAGAGAGATTTCTCGGATAGCCATCGCCGTATCCGGCGCCAATCGTCGCGATCCGCATCGGACGGTCCGTCACAAAGGTTCCGCCGTAGCTGATCGGCGTGCCCGGCTCCACTTCCTTAACATAGGTAATAAAGCTGCGGATCTCCATCGCCGGGTAAATCTTCATGTTCCGCTCTACCTCATCCGACGGATACAGACCGTATACCGTGATACCGGCTCTCGCCGCATCCAGTCCCATCCGCGGCAGTTCCATGATCGCCGCGCTGTTCGCACAGTGGCACATCGGAATATGAACGCCTGCATTTTCCAGACCTTCATGGAATTTCTGGTACCGATCATACTGTAAATGGGTAAATGCCTTATCCGCCTCGTCAGCACGCGCAAAATGTGTAAACATTCCCTCGATCTCAATGCCCGGAAGCTTTGCAATCCGCTCTATCTCTTTCAGGCTATTTTCATCCGGGTGAAATCCGATTCGTCCCATGCCGGTATCGAGCGCAATATGCATTTTCGCCGTCTTTCCCATCGAAACCGCAAGTTTTGAGAGCAGCTCTGCCTTGTCTTCCTCAAAGATCGCTGGACGGATATCGCCCTCAATCAATTCCGCAAAATGGCGTGGGTGCGTGCTGCCAAGCACCAGAATCGGTTTGTCAATGCCGTGGCGGCGCAGGTTCTGTCCTTCCTCCAAGGTTGCCACCGCATAGCCCCAGACAAACGGCGCGATCGTCTTCGCCACCGGGACAGCCCCGTGACCGTAACCATCCGTCTTAACCACGCCGATCATCTTCGTTTTTGCCGGAAGATTTTCGCGCATCGCCTCCATATTTTTCACAATCGCATCCAGGTCAATCCGCGCATAAATCCGGGTATATGGTTCTTCTGCCATTGTATATGCTTTTTCCATCTTTTTGTCTTCCTTTTTATTTTCAATCTATCTTTTCAAGCAGACAGTCCGCGATATCTCTTGCCAGCACGGAATGCTCTCCCTTTTTACAGGCAGCTGCCGCCCCAGCTCTTCCGTGCAGGAACACGCCGAGCGCCGCCGCTTCATCCTCTGAAAATCCCAGCGCCAGAAGCCCGGCAATCACACCGGTCAGCACATCGCCGGAACCGCCCTTTGCCATCGCGGCGCAGCCGCTGTCGCCGATATACACATTGCCATCGCGCCCCGCCGTCACCGTCACGGCATCCTTGAGCACACAGGTCACGCCTTTTTCTTCGCCATACCGCACCGCTGACTCGACCAGATCCCGTTTCAGTTCCTCAATCGAGCGTCCCGTCAGACGTGCCATCTCTCCCAGATGCGGAGTAACGATCACATTTTCCGTAAAATACCCGGACAAATGCGGATGCTGTGCGACAGCATTTAATCCATCCGCATCCACAATGATCGGCACATAGGCGGAAAGCAGCACGTTCTGCACCAGACTTGCGACATGGGCTTCCTTTCCCAGTCCCGGTCCCAGTACGATCGCGCTCGCCCAGCCGCACTCCTGTTCCACCAGACTCTTAAAACCTGCCGGATCCGTCTGTGCCTGTTCCGGATCATACGGCGTCAGGATCGCCTCTGGAAGGAGATTTTGCAGAATCGGCACATTTGCCCGGACGGTCAGGATCTTCACAAGTCCCGCGCCCATCCGGTACGCAGCCAGGGCGCTCAAATACGCTGCGCCGCACATCCCCTCCGAACCGGCTGCGATCAGGATTTTTCCATACGTTCCCTTGTTGGCGTCTGCCCGCCGTTTCGGGATCTGGCTCCGATCCTCCGGATCATAGGCAAAATAGGTATGCCCTTCATATTTTGTATACGCCGGAAACCCGATGTCGGCAATCACAATCTCGCCGCACAGCTTCCGTCCCGGATAGAACACCATTCCCAGCTTCTCATAGCCGAAAGTAACGGTCAGATCCGCCTCAGCTGCCTCGCCAAGCGCCGCCCCTGTCTCTGAGCTGACGCCGGACGGAATATCAACCGCAACTACCGCCTTTGGCTCCTGCTCCCGCATAAAACGGATCGCCTCGGCAAATTCACCGCCGACCTCTCTGGAAAGACCCACGCCAAAGATCGCATCTACCATGATCTCCACATGCCCCGGCACATAATTTTCAAACGCCTCCACCGGGATCCCCAGATTCCGGTCAATCGCCACCTGGCAGGTCATCTCTCCCGTCCAGTGCGCCTTGTCACCGACCGTGAGCACCGTCGGAAGCGCGCCGCGCAGAAAGAGAATCCTAGCCAGCGCCGCGCCGTCCGCACCGTTATTGCCCGTTCCGCAAAATACCAGAAGCCTCTGCCCTGAAAGCTTTCCATACCGTTTTTCCATCTCGTCTGCAACCGCCAGCGCCGCTCGCTCCATCAGTACCAGAGAGGGTATCCCCACTTTCCGGATTGCATATCCATCTATCTCTTTCATCTGTTTTCCTGTCACCAGACGTCTCATTTCCATTCCCCCTCTCCGACTGCGTAAGCGGATGCAAGACTGCCTGTATTCGTGATCGACACGTGAATCCGGGTGATTTTTAGGCTATCCGCAAGTTTCTTTGCTCCCCCGTGAAGCCGCACCCACGGTTTTCCAAGCTCGTCCCGGAGCACTTCTATATCCAGCAGTCCAAAGCCCCGAAAGCCTGTTCCAAACACCTTCGAGACTGCCTCTTTTACCGCAAAATCGCCGGCGAGCCGGGACACCTTCCCCCCAGCCTGCCGACGCTCTTCTTCTGTATATACACGCACCAAAAAAGCCTCTTTTTCACAGGCTTTTTTGATTCGCTCTATCTCTATCAGATCCGTACCAATTCCGACGATCATTTTGTTTCTCCGGCACCAGCTGCCTCTTCCTGCTTTCTCTGCGCTTCTTCTCTCGCTTTCTGATCCTGCATGCTGCATACGCGGTAAGAAAGGCGCATCAGGCTCTCCGACAGATGGACATTTTCCACCACAACGTCATCTGGAACCTGTAAATCTGTATGGGCAAAATTCCAGATCGCCTTGATTCCAGCTTTGACAAGCCGTTCCGCAATCTCCGGCGCTTTCGACTTCGGAATCGTCAGCGCTGCGATCTGCACTTCATTATCCTTGATAAACTGTTCCAGATCCTCAATACCGCGAATCTCCACTCCACGGACTACCAGGCCGACCAGACGCGGATTCACATCAAACATGCCTTTGATTAAAAAACCACGCCGCTCAAAATTTGTATAATTCGCGATCGCCTGACCCAGATTTCCCGCACCGATAATAATTAGGTTATGCTGACGGTCAATTCCCAGAATCCGGGCAATCTCCGAATATAAATACTTTACATTATAACCATATCCCTGCTGACCAAATCCGCCGAAATTGTTCAGATCCTGACGAATCTGGGACGCTGTCACCTTCATGCGGATACTCAAATCATTCGATGAGATTCTCTCTACTCCCTCCTCGAGCAATTCGCCCAAGTAACGATAGTATCTGGGTAGCCTAGAAATGACCGCTTTAGATATCTCTTTCTGTTCCACGGCTTTCTTCCACCTTTCTTTCCTCTAACGTTGTCCATATGGTTTACGCAAACCTTCGGACAATCTGATAAATTTATTATAGTCATATGATAAATAATTGTCAATTTTTTTATTTCATATGAGGGATTTTACATTGTATTTCGCAAAATTTTCTGACCAGAAACAGCCATTAACCGTTCTCATTCTTGCATTGCTTCTTTATTTATATTATAATTTAAGATTGACGGTATATTTTTTAACCGAAATACATGGATACAACCACAGGAGGAATCTATGATTTTATCTTGCAGCAATATTTCAAAAGCATTCGGTACAGAGGAAATCCTCAAACACGTATCGTTTCATGTAGAAGATCACGAAAAAGCCGCCATCGTCGGCATCAACGGAGCCGGTAAATCGACTCTTTTAAAAATAATTGTCGGAGAACTCGCAGCAGACGAGGGCTCCGTGACCATCACCAAGGGCAAAACCCTCGGTTACCTGGCACAGCACCAGGATCTGCACAGCCAGACCACAATTTATGACTCTCTTCTGGAGGTCAAACGTCCGATTCTGGAAATGGAACAGCAGATCCGCACGCTGGAACTCCAGATGAAGCACGCCGAGGGCGAAAAGCTCGAGACGATGCTCAACACTTACAGCCGCTTAAACCATGAATTTGAACTTTTAAACGGCTACGCATGGCAGAGCGAGATCACCGGTGTCTTAAAGGGACTCGGCTTTGTCGAGGAAGAATTTTCCAAACCGGTTTCCGAACTTTCAGGCGGTCAGAAAACGCGCGTCTCCCTCGGTAAGCTCCTGCTCTCCAAACCGGACATCATCCTTTTGGACGAGCCGACCAACCACCTCGACATGGAATCCATCGCGTGGCTGGAAACCTATCTGATGAACTACGCCGGGACGGTCATCATCGTCGCCCACGACCGCTATTTTCTGGACCGCGTCGTGACCAAGATCGTCGAGCTGGACGGCGGCATCGCCACCTCTTTCCAGGGCAATTACACCGCCTACAGCGAGAAAAAAGCGATCATCCGCGCCGGTGTGCTCAAGGCTTACTTAAACCAGCAGCAGGAGATCCGCCATCGGACCAGAGACCTCCGGCAGCGGCAGGACGAATTTGAACAGATTACCGGCAGTATGCGGGAAGGTCTGGTGCTGCTGGACCACAGCGGGCGCATCCTCAGCATCAATCCGGCGGCCCAAGCACTGTTTCATGCGGACGGTACCTGCGTAGGACAGGATTTCTTGACAGTGGATCGCCATCCGGACCTGACCGCCGCCATCCATGACGCCGCCGAGACCGGGCACAGTCAGCTGCGGGCAGAGCGGCGAGGCCGGGAATACCAGCTTGATTTCAGCCGTATCGAATCCAACGGCAAGGTGCTGGGTACGGTTTTGCTGGCCTTTGATGTGACGGAGCAGGCGGAAGCCGAGCGGATGCGGCGGGAGTTCACCGCCAACGTGTCTCACGAACTGAAAACGCCCTTGCAGTCCATTATCGGCAGCGCGGAATTGCTGGAAAACGGTCTGGTGAAGCCGGAGGATCAGCCTCGGTTCCTGAACCGTATCCATCAGGAGGCGGACCGGCTGGTGGCGCTGATCAACGATATTCTCCGCCTGTCCCAGTTGGACGAGGGCGGTGCGTTGCCCCATGAGCAGGTATCCGTTTTGGAGTTGGCGCAGGAGGCGGCTCGCTCTCTGACAGAGCAGGAGGCGGCACAGGCGGTGCACATTTCCGTGACCGGCACCGCCGGAACGGTTTTCGGCGTCCGGCGGCTGCTGTATGAGATCGCCCGGAACCTCTGCGAGAACGCCGTGAAGTACAACGTCCCCGGCGGAAGCGTCACCGTAGAGGTGGCGGAAACGGATCGGGACGTGACCCTTCTGGTGCGGGATACCGGCATCGGCATCCCGGAGGGGGATCAGAGCCGGGTCTTTGAGCGGTTTTACCGGGTGGATAAGAGCCATTCCCGGGCCATTGGCGGCACGGGGCTGGGGCTGTCCATCGTGAAGCACGCCGTGGCCTATCACCACGGTACCCTCCGGCTGGAAAGCCAGCCGGGGAAGGGAACCGTGATCACGGTGACGCTGCCCAAGGAGCCAACAGAATGAACTTCGGAAAACCGTGGGTCCTCCCACGGTTTTTCTTTTCAAACGGCCGCTTTCCGTGTATACTGGAACAAAAAACGAACGAGGTAGAGGATTATGCCGATTTTTGATACCCATGCCCATTATGACGCGGACCGCTTTGACAGCGACCGGGATGCGCTCCTTTCCGCCATGCCGGGGGTCGGCGTGGGGCTGGTGCTGGACCCGGGATGCGACCTGCCCTCCTCCCGTGCGGCGGCAGAGCTGGCGGAGCGGTACCCGCATGTGTACGCCGCCGTGGGCGTCCATCCGGAGGACTGCGACGGCTTTCAGGACGGCGACCTGACGGAACTGCGGCAGCTTTTGGAGCGGCCCAAGGTGGTGGCCATCGGGGAGATCGGACTGGACTACTACTGGGAGGACAATCCGCCCAGAGCGTTTCAGCAGACGGTATTCCGCAAGCAGCTGGCACTGGCGGCGGAGCTGGATCTGCCGGTGATCGTCCATGATCGGGAAGCCCACGGGGACTGCCTTGCCATCATCAGGGAATTTCCCACCGTCACCGGCGTGTTCCACTGCTTTTCCGGCTCGCCGGAGATGGCAACGGAGCTGCTGAAGCGGGGGTGGTATCTGGGCTTTGACGGCCCCATCACCTATAAAAACGCCAAGCGGGCCCCGGAGGTGGCGGCGGTGACGCCGCTGGAGCGGATCGTGGTGGAGACGGACGCTCCCTATATGGCTCCGGTACCCATGCGGGGCAAACGGAATGACAGCCGGTATCTCCCCTATGTGATCGAAAAACTGGCGGAGTGGAAGGGCGTGACGGCGGAGGAAATGACCCGCGTGACGTGGGAAAACGGCAGACGGCTGTTCCGGATTTAAGACAAAACCACTCCCGCACCGAAAAGGTGCGGGAGCGTTTCTTATGTATGCAGCAAAACGGATTTCACGATGATGCTGACGCCGCCCAGCAGGAAAAACACGATGGACAGCTTTTGCAGCCGCTCTCCGCTGATGTGAGGGGAGAGGAGCCGGGCCAGCCGGGCGGCGCAGAAGGCGGCGGCCAGCGAGATAAGGCTGAAGCACAGGGAGGAGCGGTTCAGGAGCCCAGTGCAGAGATACAGCCCGGTGCGGAACAGGTTTTCACCCAGAAAGAGGAAGCAAATGCTGCCCTTGAATTCATCGTAATCCTTGGCAGTGCGCTGAAGGTAGGCTACCAGAAACATATTGATGCCGAACAGCCCCGCACACATACCGGAGAAGAAGGCCACCAGATACCGCAGCCACGGGATCTCCCGACGGTCCGGGCGGACGGGGCGCAACCGGCGAGTGGCCATTTCCAGTCCCAGAAATACCACAACGCCGCCCAAAACCGTTTTGATGATCCAAGGCAGGGAGAAGCGCAGCAGCCAGGTCCCGGGGACCACCCCGGCCACCATGGCCAGCAGCAGGGGAAGGATGGCCCGCCAGCGGAAATTGTTCCGGCTTTGCCAGGTGATCCGGCCGTTGATGACCAGATCCGGCAGCAGACTGCCCGGTGTGATCAGGGTGTTGTCCAGCCGCATGGCCAGCAGCGGTGCGGAGATCAGGGGATTCCCGAACCCAATGAGCCACTTGAGGGTGTACGCCGCCAACTGGACGAGAAAAATAAACAGGATCATGCTTCCGGTGTAGTTCATGAGATCCCCTCCCACGCGAAGTTCTGTGTACGTTCCCAACTATACCACATCGCATCGGAGAAAAAAAGCTTTTTTCTCATTTCCGCGCCGCTGACAGTGGAAAATTGCCGGGTTTGGTATAGCCTTTGGATTTTTTGACCATACTCCTTCCGTACCTATGAACAGGAAGGGAGGTATTGTATGGAAAACAAGGTGAAAAACGTACTTTCGGGCATTGGCTTTTACGGCACGCTGGCGGTGTGCCTGCTGGTGGTGGGGGTGTGCGGCTGGGTCCTGCTGCAGGACCGGGAGGACCCGCTGCCCCAGCAGGCGGTGACGCCTCAGGTCCCCGTGTCGCAGCCGGTGGAAATGCCGGAGATGCGACTTCCGACAGTGGAGACTTTGGAGCCGGCGCCGGTGCCGGTCCCGCCAAAGGAAACCAAGGAGCTGCCGGAGGTGGAGGTGGATCACACGCCTGTGACGGCGGAAGCACCCCGTCTGGTGGTGGCCCCGCTCCGAGGGGATGTGCTGACGGCTTTTTCCATGGAGGAGCTGGTATACAGTCCTACTTTGGGAGATTGGCGTACCCACAACGGCGTGGACATCGCCGCCCAGCAGGGAACCACGGTACTGGCGGCCTCCGCAGGGGCGGTGCTGTCGGTGACGGACGATCCCCTGATGGGCACCACCGTGGTGCTGGAGCATGACAACGGCTATCAGACCACCTATGCCAATCTCCAGGCCAAGCCCAACGTGGAGGCCGGGGACCCGGTGTCCGCCGGGCAGATCATCGGTGCGGTGGGGACCACCGCAGCGGCGGAGTCCGGACAGCCCCATCTGCACTTCGCCGTCACCAAGGACGGCAAGGCCGTGACCTTCGGCGAATTCGTGGACCTGTGGCGTATCACTGGCATTTTGGCCGACGCGGTCAAGCCGGCCAAGACCGAAACCGTGAACGGATCACCGGTCTACGTGCACGGTGGCCCGTTCGCCAACGTGTCCATCGGCATTCCGACGTTGGTCTCCGTGGAAATGGCCTGCGCCCTGCATGACGTGGTCATCGTCGAGGCCGGCTACGGCACCGACGCCGGTGCCCAGAAGTGGCTGGACATCGCCTGCCGCGAATACGGCGCGCAGTGGCCGTCCGCCGCCATCGTGGTGACCCGTGCCTCCACCTGGCGCGACGATCCCGAGCTGGCCTGGCGCTACCCGTTCCACGTGCAGCGCCTGGAGAACCTGGACATTCCGACCTTCCCGCTCATCAACCTGTGGGAAGGCGAGGACGATCAGGTTCCGTCCCTGAAGGCCACCGCCGACGAGCTGGGCTTCCGCACGCCGATCATCGGCAACCTGTTCCGCGACGGCGGCGAGGCGCTGGCCCCGCAGCTTGACGGTTTCGTCGACGCGTTGCAGAACGGCTCCATGCCGGCCGAACCGTACTCGCACAAGGGCATGGCCCTGACCGAGAACGCCAAGTGGGTGGCCGAGAACGCCTACGGCGTACCGGCCGAGCGCGTGATTTACAAGCCGGGCTTCACCGAGTCCGTGTCCGAGGCCATGGAACTGTGCCAGAGCGCAGGCATCTCGCTGGACGATCTGGCGTTCGTGGCGGTCAAGTCCCCGGCGACCATGACCGACAACGACCGTGCCCCCGAAGAAGAGCGCACCGTGACCCTGAAGAAGGTCGAGGTGCATGCCGGTGCCGGTCTGGTCCACGTCAACCTGACCACCAGCCTCACCACCCCCATGCCCAAGATCGTGTGATGACAGGCATGAGGTGAGGTAACTCGCTTTTGAGGGGCGGATTTTCGGTTTTCCGGAGGTCTATCTGCGTTTCGAGGGGCTCTTCGATTGCGAAATCCGGAGTATGACCATTGAAATTGCAATGTTTATACTCCGGTTTTCTTGTTTTAAAAGCCCCTTGAAACGCTAGTAGAGCTTCTGAATGTTGGAAATCAGCCCCTTGAAACGTAGAAAGCCCGCCACCGGCGGGCTTTCTACATCTGAGCTTCCCTCTTTGAGGGGAGCTGTCAGCGAAGCTGACTGAGGGGAGCCAGCATTTGCTACCCTGAGCCGTTAAACGG